>Ga0302289_1000275_pt1 | contig 26055 bp, 19 predicted proteins | sample III_Fen_N1_2_FD_194552 | JGI IMG/M metagenome (GOLD analysis project Ga0302289, IMG submission 194552) | Peat permafrost microbial communities from Stordalen Mire near Abisko, Sweden - III_Fen_N1_2 | ecosystem: Environmental > Terrestrial > Soil > Wetlands > Permafrost | place: Sweden: Abisko... | reverse complement strand
AACCATCCCATCATCCGTAACATCAATTGAAACAGGTGCTTTTCAATATTGTTCTTCTTTAACGTCAATAACCATTCCATCCTCAGTAACATCCTTTGGTCAATCGGTTTTTTATCATCGTAATTCAGGGTTGTCAGAGATTCACTGTCAACAAAAAGTACCTGTTTCAAATGTGGATCTTTCATTTAGTGGAGTGGATAAAACGTGCAAATTGTATGTTCCAAAGGGTTCCTTGGATCTGTATGCCAAAGCGAAGGAGTGGCGTGAGTTTGCTACGATTCTGGAAGAATAAAATCATCAAATTGCGATTGCCTGCTTGTACAGGAATCTGTTAAACTACGTTAATATCGTAGCGTTTTAGCCTCACTTTGCATCTTGATTACGAAATGTTCGTAGATTTGAGTCATAAAGTTTTATTCACTTATTCTACTTGAAATGGAAAAGCTCACACATTCTGAAGAAGAGGCTATGTTGATCGTATGGCAATTGGGTAGTTGCAACATCAAAGACGTGTTGGACAATTTCCAGGCTCCAAAACCTCCCTATACCACACTGGCTTCGGTGATCAAGAAACTCGAAAGCAAGAAGTACCTGAAGGCTGAGCCCAGTGGAAACGCTTACCGTTATACGCCGCTCGTTTCTCAGGAAGAATACAAGAACTGCTTTCTATCGGATGTGGTTGAAAACTATTTCGGCAGTTCGTTTCAAAATATGGTGACGTTTTTTGCCAAAAAGGAGAAAATTTCCACCGACGAACTTAGGGAAGTGATCCGGCTTATCGAAAAGGGACAATTCTAAACAGCTATACCATGAACACACTGGTACTGTACTTCATTTTGGCCAACCTGGGGCTGGCAGCTTTCTACCTGTTTTTCCGTTTGTTGCTGCAGAAGGATACCTTCTTTGCAGGGAAACGCATAGCCTTGCTGGTGGGTATCATTCTGGCATTGACCTACCCGCTGCTGGACTTGTCAAGCTGGATTCAACGGAGCGATTCGTTGGTGGAATATGCGGACGTGTTGCGGTCTAGGTTGCCGGATATTCTGGGCAATGCGGTGAAACCGGCTAACGGGGTTGTTCCAGGCATTTCAGATGAGGCAACTCAAACAGGTGTAACAAGTCCGGTAGATGGTAAAAACCTGTCAGATTTGGCACAATTCACCAATGAACCGGCCAAATCAACGACCTTGGGGGCACAAATAGGTTCAGAACTCGATAACGGACTCGGTCTAGAAACCGGCAACCTGACATCCGTTAACGCGGTAGCCACTGTGAAAAACCAATCAACCAAAAAGGCCTCCATCTTTTCATACCTCACAGTATTTGACTACCTATTGCTTATCTATTTTCTCACAATGGCGTTTCTTATGGTTAGAATCGTTCGGCAGCTATATCGCATTCTTACGTACAGGAAGAAAGCCGAACGCGTACGCGTATACAACCAGTGGGTGTATATCCTGAAAGGATGCCTGTCGCCATTCTCATTTTTCGGTTCCATTTTCATGGATCCGGATGTTTACTCGGACAAGAATCTGCTGGAAATCATTGAGCATGAAAGGGCCCACATTAAACAAGGCCACTCGTACGACGTGGTGTTCAGTGAACTCGTGTGTGCATTATTTTGGATTAACCCGTTCGCCTGGCTGTTGAAACGAAGCTTGCGTGAAAACCTCGAGTTTTTGGCCGACCGTGATGTCATTAAAAAGGGGGTTGACCCCAAAACGTATCAATACAAATTGCTGCAGCTCTCCTGCCACCGTTCGGACGCGAATCTGGCAAATCATTTTAATGTTTCACTACTTAAAAAACGAATTGTCATGATGAACAAGAAACGAACATCCTGGGAAGGACTGGGCAAGTACGCACTATCTCTTCCGCTATTTGCCGCTCTACTGTTGACCGCTTATGCCTGGGGACAACAACATGAAACCGAGGCAAAAGAGATGGTTGCTAATGTTACGGCCGACAGCAAAGTCATTGCGGCCTTAACAGTCGATGAAAAAACGCTGCTGGCCCAAAATACACCGAACATAACGGTGCAAGAGCAGCCGACAGTAACCACACAGCGCTCTGCAACGCAAACGGCATTTTCAGTGGAGGGTGTTTTGTATAAAAATTTGAATGAAAAAACTGCAGAAGTAGTATACGGCAAATCAAAGACCGGGAAGCTGGTTATTCCTTCAACGGTAAAAATTGGAGGTGTTACCTATACGGTCACATCCATTGGTCAACGAGCCTTTTTCAATGATGCAGCGTTACGGTCAATCACCCTTCCTTCAACGTTGACCGTCATCAATGAACAAGCTTTCACGGGTTGTTCCAGTTTAACGTCACTGAATCTTTCATCATCCCTAAGAAGAATAGCCAATGAGGCTTTTAGGGGTTGCGAGAAATTGAGTTCAGTTATCCTTCCCTTGTCTCTCAACTCATTAGGAAATAAAGTGTTTTATGATTGTACCGGTTTGAAACAATTAACTGTGGATGAGAATAATAAGAATTTTTGTGCAATTGACGGGGTTATATTCAGCAAAAATAAGGAGACATTGATGTATTATCCATACAATAAAGCTAAACACTACACCATTCCCTCCTCTGTCAGATTAATTGGATTTAATGCCTTTACAGGCTGTGCCGGTTTAACGTCTTTAACCATACCCTCTTCTGTCACAATCATTAGGCAGAGTGCTTTCTTCGGCTGTTCAGGTTTGACGTCAATTACCCTTCCTTCATCGCTTGAAACTATTGAGAGTAGTGCGTTTTGGTATTGTTCAGCTTTGACGTCAATCACCATTCCATCTTCTGTCACAAAAATTGAAAGTAGAGCGTTTGCTGAATGTATTGGCTTGACTTCGGTATCCATTCCTGCAACGACGGTATTAATAGGTGATGATGTTTTTTATGGTTGTTTCAATTTGAAACAATTTCATATGGATCCCAAAAATCCGAATTATGCATCGTTCGAGGGGGCAATGGTGATGGTGGATAATCTTTATAAAAGATCCATACCTAAAATTTCCGTAACCTCGTCTTCTTCCTCCAATAAAGTGTTGCCTTCTACCTCCAATGTGGTCTCGCCTTCATCTTTTACTGTAGATGGAATCAATTATTTAGCTAATTCTGCCAATACAGTCGAAGTGACATCCGGTGGAAAGTATATGGGGGATGTTGTCATTCCGGCAACAGTAGACTACAAGGGTGTAACCTATCAGGTTACAAAAATAGGCGGGGTGGCTTTTCAAAATTGTTCGGGATTGACCTCGTTGAGCCTTCCAGCCAGTATCAAAGCAATGATAAGTTTTAGTTTTTCAGGATGTCCGTTGTTGACTCGGATCAATGTGGACAACATGAATCCCAATTTCACTTCGGTGGATGGTGTGGTGTTTAATAAAAACAAAACAACGCTGGTTTTATATAGAGGGAATGCTCCGTATGTTATTCCTTCATCCGTTACCAACATAGGATTAGGAGCCTTTAATGGCTGTACCGGTTTGACATCGATGGTTATTCCCTCCACCGTCACAACCATCGAAGATGAAGCGTTCTCGGGCTGTTTAGGTTTGACTTCCTTGGTTATTCCCTCTTCAGTCACTTCAATCGGTAGGTATGCTTTCTCCAGGTGTACCGGTTTGACCTCCTTGATTATTCCCGCTTCAGTCACTTCAATCGGCAATTATGCTTTTGCGGATTGTACCAGCCTGACTTCGGTCACACTGTCGGAAAAAGTCTCAACAATAGGAGAGGCGGTTTTCAGTGGATGCACTGCCTTGAAACAAATCGATGTAGATTCAAAAAATCCCTATTTTTCTTCCATGGATGGCGTACTGTTCAACAAAGATAAAACAGCGCTCATAGTCTTTCCAATCAATAAATCCGCACAATACGTTGTTCCTTCGACTGTCAAATCAATTGGAGCCTATGCGTTTCAATCTTGTAGGGAACTGACTGCTGTAACGTTTCCATCTTCAGTCGTTTCAATAGGTGCCTATGCCTTTGAACGATGCGCAAGCTTGAATGAATTGGACTTGCCCACTTCGCTTATAACAATAGGGGATAATGCTTTTGCTGGATGTACAAGCTTGCAAACAGTGAACCTACCAGCTTCGCTCACAACAATCGGGCCGGGAGCTTTTGGGAGTTGCAGAGCATTAAAGTCGCTAACCCTGCCAGCTTCTGTATTGATGATTGACAATAACGCATTCAGGGAGTGCGTCGAATTAAAGACGATAACGATACCGGCTTCTCTTATTAAGCTAGGAACGAATGTTTTTTTTAATTGCAGCAAGTTGGAAGCCTACACGGTTGATAAGAATAATGCGTTTTATTCGTCAATGGATGGCGTTCTTTTCAATAAAGAAAAAACACTGCTGATCGACTGTCCCAAAGGAAAATCGTCTCAGTTTGTCATTCCTTCAAGTGTAATACTAATAGGAGAGAATGCTTTCGGAAGATGTCAGAATTTAACGTCACTGACCATTCCTTCATCGATTACAAAAATTGGAGACAATGCCTTTTCTGGATGTATGAGATTGGAATCTGTAAGTATGCCTTCAACCATAACTTCGATTGGATATTTTGCATTTGCCAGTTGTATAAGTCTTTCATCGATAACCATTCCGTCGTCTGTCTCTTTCGTTGGTGAAAATGTTTTTCAATTTTGCAAGGGATTGAAAGAAATACATTGTCAAGCCAGGAATCCTTTGGTGATATCGGATATTTTCGGTCTGTTGGTTGACAAAAAGACCTGCAAACTTTATGTCCCGAAAGGCTCGTCGGATCTGTATGCCAAGGCAAAGGTGTGGGGTGAGTTTCCTACGATTGTTGAAGAATAAAAAGGGTTCCATCTCCCCAAAAAGGATGCCATCCCTTTTAAAAGGATGGCATCCTTTTTTATAGAGCATAATGTTGGAATGATCATGATGAACAAAAAGAGAACCGTCTACTTTTTGCCGCCTTGCTGATGACGGCATTCGTTTTCATAATATTACCTAATGCGCCGGTCGAGTTCCTGGCGGAGGGCGTCTAGGAAGGCCTCCGTGGTTTGGTAGTGCGTTTCGTTTAAGTTATCGCCGTGGATGAGGATGGCTAGGTCTTTGGTCATGTGGCCGGCTTCTACGGTGTCGATGCAGACTTGTTCCAGGGTGTTGCAGAAGTCAATTAGGGCTTGGTTGTTGTCCAGTTTGCCCCGGTGTGCCAAGCCTCGTGTCCAGGCGAAGATGGAGGCGATGGGGTTGGTGGAGGTGGGTTTGCCCTGCTGGTGCTGGCGGTAATGGCGGGTCACCGTGCCGTGGGCGGCTTCGGCTTCCACCGTTTTGCCGTCGGGGGTGACTAAAACCGATGACATCAAGCCCAGCGAGCCGAAGCCTTGGGCGATGGAGTCTGATTGCACATCACCGTCGTAGTTCTTGCAGGCCCAGACGAAGCCGCCTTCCCATTTCATGGCGGAGGCCACCATGTCGTCGATGAGGCGGTGCTCGTAGGTGATGCCGGCTTTGGTGTAGGCTTCCTTGTAGTTGCTTTCATAGACTTCCTGGAAGATGTCCTTGAAGCGTCCGTCGTAGGCTTTGAGGATGGTGTTCTTGGTGGATAGGTACAAAGGCCAGCCCTTGTCGAGCGCCACCTGGAAGCAACTGTGGGCAAAGCCGTAGATGGATGCGTCGGTGTTGTACATGCACAGGGCTACGCCGTCGCCCTTGAAATCATACACGTCCCAGCTTGTGGTTTCGCCTTGTTCGTTGGTAAAGGACATCTGCAGTTTGCCCTTGCCCTTGATGACGGTGTCGGTGGCCTTGTATTGGTCACCGAAGGCGTGACGGCCGATAATGATGGGTTTGGTCCAACCCTGCACGTAGCGGGGAATGTTGCGCATCACGATGGGTTCGCGGAACACGGTACCGTCGATGATGTTACGCAACGTGCCGTTTGGTGATTTCCACATGGATTTGAGGCCGAATTCCTTGACCCTGGCTTCGTCGGGGGTGATGGTGGCGCATTTGATGCCCACGTTGTAGCGTTTGATGGCTTCGGCTGCCTCGATGGTGACTTTGTCGTCTGTTTGGTCCCTGTGTTCCATGCCCAGGTCGTAGTACTTGATGTCCAGGTCGAGGTAGGGCAGGATGAGTTGCTCGCGGATGTATTGCCAGATGACGCGGGTCATTTCATCGCCGTCTAGTTCGACGACGGGGTTGGTTACTTTTATCTTGTTCATAGTCAAATTGTTGATTGAAAAATGGATGGGAAAATGGATGGGATGGTTGGTGGGTTAGCGTTCTGAAAGCGGTGTGAAAGGTCGGTGTTCGCCCACGTTCTTGTAGGCGGGACGGATGATGCGCTTGCCGGGGAAGTTGAGTTCCTCGATGCGGTGGGCTGTCCAACCCACGATGCGCGACATGGCAAACAAGGGGGTAAACACTTCTTCGGGCAAGCCGATGGCTTCGTACACGAAACCGGAGTAGAAGTCTACATTGGCGCAGACCTGTTTGTTGATGGATGAGCCCTTGTGGGCCATGAAGGCGTTGATGGCCCGTTCTTCAACCAATTCCATGAAGTTGAACACATCATCCATACCCTTTTCTTTGGCCAGATCACGGGCTAGTTCTTTAAGCAGGACAGCCCTAGGGTCGGAGATGGTATACACAGCGTGGCCTATGCCGTAGATGAGGCCTGTTTTGTTGTATACCTCTTTGTTGAGCATGCGCTTCAGGTAACGGTCGATTTCTTCGACGTTGGTCCAATCGTGGATGACCGTTTTCAGGTGTTCGAACATGTTCTTGACCTGAATGTTGGCACCTCCGTGCAAGGGGCCTTTCAGTGAGCCGATGCCGGCTGCAATGGCCGAATAGGTATCGGTTTCCGTGGAGCTGACCACCCGCACAGTGAAGGTGGAGTTATTACCGCCTCCGTGCTCGGCGTGCAGGATGAGCATGAGGTCGAGCACTTTCACGTCTAGTTCGGTGTAGCGATTGGGACCCTTCATCATGTAGAGGAAGTTTTCGGCTATGGATAGGCCTTCGTTTGGGTGACGGATGTGCAGGGATCGTCCTTGCTGGCTGTGTCGCAGGATATTGAAGGCGTAGGCTATGACGGTGGGGAACTTGGCTATCAGATTGATGGACTGACGCATCAGGTTATCCCGGGTGATGGTGTCTGGGTCCGGGTCGAAGGTGTACATTACCAGCACGCTTCTGGCCAGGATGTTCATGATGTTGTTGCCTTCCAGGTAGAGGATGTTCATTTTTTCCGTCTGCGCCAGGGGCATGGCGTTGTTGATCACATTGCTGAATGTCTTCAGTTCTTCTTCATCGGGCAGGTTGCCGGACAACAGGAGGAAGGCTGTTTCTTCGAAGCCGAGGCGGTTTTCGCCCTGGATGCCGTGCACCAGGTCTTCTACGTCGATGCCTCGGTAGATTAGCCTACCGGGGATGGCTTTCAATTTGCCTTCGGCGTCTTTTTCGTAACCCACTACGTCGCCTATCTTGCTGAGGCCCACCAATACGCCGGTGTGGTCTTCGTTGCGTAGCCCGCGTTTGACGTTGAATTTTGTAAACAGTTCCTTGTTGATGCGACTGGTTGTCTTGATGGTCTCGGAGAGCTTGTAAATCATGTATTCGTCTTGCATAGGGTTGGTTGTTAAATGGACTTCATGGCGTTCAGGGCACTGCCGGCCTTGAACCATTCAATCTGGGCCTGGTTGTAGGTGTGGTTGAGGCGGCAACGGTGTTCGCTTCCGTCTGAGTGGTGGATGATTAACGTCACGGGTTCTCCCGGACTAAAGCTGGTCAATCCTAGGATGCTGAAGCTATCGTCTTCGCGGATGAGGTCGTAATCAGCCTTATCGGCGAAGGTCAAGGCCAGCATGCCCTGTTTTTTGAGGTTGGTCTCGTGGATACGGGCGAACGATTTGACGATGATGGCCCTGACGTTCAGGTGCCTAGGCTCCATGGCCGCGTGTTCCCTCGATGAGCCTTCGCCGTAGTTTTCTTCGGCCACCACAACGGAGCCTGTGCCGGCTGCTTTGAGGGCTCTGGCGTAAGCGGAAACGGCTTCGTAGCTGTTGGTTGCCGGGTTAAGCACCGCGTTGCTGCGATTGTTGAAGGCGTTCACGGCTCCCATGAGCAGGTTGTCGGAGATGTTGTCCAGGTGTCCCCTGAACTGCAGCCAGGGTCCGGCCATGGAAATGTGGTCGGTGGTGCATTTGCCCTTGGCTTTAATGAGGAGGGCCAGGTTGGTCAGGTCGCGGCCTTCCCAGGGGGCAAAGGCGTTTAGTGCTTGGAGGCGTTGCGAGTCGGGGGCTATCGTTATGGCCAGCTCGGGTTGGGGGTTTGGCGGTAAGAAGCCTTGCTCGGGAGCTTGGTAGCCTTGGGGCGGAAATTCCAGACCCTTGGGCGGTCCCAGTTTTACGTAGGCACCATCCTTATTCATAAGGGTGTCTGTTAAGGGGTTGAACCGTAGGCTGCCGGCTATGCTAAGGGCGGCCACGATTTCAGGTGAGCTGACAAAGGCATGCGTGTTGGGATTGCCGTCGTTGCGTTTGGAAAAATTCCGGTTGAAGGAGGTCAGGATGGCGTTGCGTTTGTCGGGTTCTTCCGTGATGCGATGCCATTGACCGATACAAGGGCCGCATGCGTTGGCCATCAGGGTAGTACCGGCTTGTTCGAACACCGACAGCAAGCCGTCCCGTTCGGCTGTGAGGCGCGTCTGCTCGGAACCGGGATTGATGATGAGCGGGGTCTTGACGGGCAAACCTAGTTTTAGGGCTTGTTCCAGCACGGAGGCTGCCCTAGACAGGTCTTCGTAGGATGAATTGGTACAGGAACCAATCAATCCGGCTTCCAGTACGTGGGGGTAGTTGTGTTGATCGATGAAAGCGGCCAATGCTGAGATGGGAGTCGCTGCATCGGGGGTGAACGGCCCGTTGACATAGGGCTCCAATTCGCTCAGGTCAATCTCGATGAGTCTGTCGTAGTACAGTTCGGGGCTATTGAGCACCTCGGGGTCGGCTGTTAAGTGCTCAATTTGCGCCAGGGCTTGTTCGGCCAATTCTTTTCTGCCCGTAGCCTTGAGGTAGGCGGCGGCTCGTTCGTCGAAGGGAAAGAGGGAGGTGGTGGCGCCCACTTCGGCTCCCATATTGCAGATGGTGGCTCTTCCTGTAGCTGAAAGGCTTTTTACACCGGGACCGAAGTATTCAATTACTGCGTTGGTGCCGCCTTTGACGGTGAGAATTCCGGCCAGTTTGAGGATGACATCCTTGGGCGATGACCAGCCGTTAAGGCTGCCAGTGAGGTGTACGCCAATCAGGGTGGGCATCTTGAGTTCCCATGGCATGCCGGCCATCACATCCACGGCGTCAGCTCCACCCACACCGATGGCGGCCATGGAAAGGCCACCTGCGTTGGGCGTGTGGGAATCGGTGCCTATCATCAGGCCACCGGGGAAGGCGTAGTTTTCCAGTACCACTTGGTGAATGATACCGGCGCCGGGTTCCCAGAATCCAATGCCGTACTTGTTGGATACGGTGCGCAGAAAGTCATAGACCTCCTGGTTGGTGACTAGGGCGCCCGACAAGTCGGCGTCTGCTGAACGGTAGGCCTGGATGAGGTGATCGCAGTGCACGGACGAGGGTACGGCTACTTCGCGCCGTCCTGAATTCATAAGCTGAAGCAGGGCCATCTGGGCAGTGGCGTCTTGCATGGCTACCCGGTCGGGAGCGAAGGCCACGTAATCCTGACCCCGCTTGAAGTCCTTCAGGGTTTCCTCTTGCGACACATGAGTGTACAGGATTTTTTCCGTCAACGTGAGTGGGCGGTTTAAATAGGCCTTTACCTTGGCGGCCTTATCGGGCAAATTCCGGTAGAAGCTTGTGGTTAATGGTTCATCCAGCGCCATTGTTTGCTTTCAATTAGTCGTTTTTTTTAGTACTCCTTACTTACAAAAATACAAATAAGTACAGAATAAAAAATAAAGCAAGTAAATAATTGGTAAAATAAAGTAGATAGGGTTACCATCTACTCTGAGCTAAACAACACATTCAGCACCTTAGCCTTCAATAACAAGTAAGGGCTACAAATCTTTTACCAGCATGTCGTCCACCTGGGTGGTGAGCGATTTTTCGACGCGGAGCAGGGCGCCCCATTGGTTTTTGTGGAGCGATTTGATGTCGAGCTTGAAGTCTTCACTGCCGTATTCAAACAGTTGAGAGAATAGGCCGCCAACGGTGAGCGTGTTGATGTCAACGGCCGGGATGTAGGCAGCGGTGTGCTTGACGGTGAAACTGTCTGTTTTTGTAATCAACTGCAATTCGAAGAGGGTGTTCAGCACCTGGTTGGTGAGGCGGATGGGAATGTGGTATTCACTTGAAATTTCGTTGGGCGTCAACGCTCCTTTGCCTTCCGATAAGCGTTTGCACAGCAGGTTCATCACCAAAATGGTGATAAAGTAGCGATAGCGGTGACTCACGTTTTTCACTTCCTTTTCGAAGTAGAAGTTCTGTACATTCTGCGACGCAAAAGCTATTTCGGCCCCGAACAGCACGATGGTCCAGGAAAACTGTAGCCACAGCAAGAAGAGAGGAATGGCCGCAAACGTTCCGTAGATGGCGTTGTAGCGGCTTACCCAAATCTGGCCGCTGATGTACAGGAATTGAAATGCTTGAAAGATGAAACCGGCGATAAAGCCTGCAAGGACAGCGTTTCCAAACTTGACCTTCGTGTTGGGCAGGATGATGTAAAGTAGCGTGAATCCTAGCCAAGAAATGAAGTAGGGTATGAGGGTCATCAGCGTGTTTAGCACTGGGCTAAGCATTTCAAGTAGTCTTGTTTGGGCGATGGCCGTTTTTAGGTAGACCGAAAATCCGCTGGACAAAACCAGCAACGTGGGCAGTAGCAACATGGTCGATAAGTAATCGCTCAATTGTCTGGCCACTCCACGGGTAGACTTTGTCTGGAAAATATCGTTGATGGCTACTTCGATGGACTGTAGGATGGTCCAGACCGAGGCGATGAGGAAGACGATGCCGATGCCAATCACTAGGCCGCTTTGAGCCACTTCCAAGTATTTTTCTACAAACTTGAACAACATCTCAAGCAACTGCGTTTGTCCTGGCAGCATATTGGTGAGTTCCTTCTCAATCATGGATTGAAAGCCGAACCCCCTGCCTATGCCGATGGTGATGGCTGCAACGGGGACTACCGCCAGTAGTGTGGTGTAGGTGAGGGCAGAAGCCCGCACGCTCAAACGGTCGGCGTCAAAACCCCTGACGGCCAAATACAGCGTTCTCAATAAGTTCAACATCTTATCTTTCAACCCTTCGTTCTGGTGAACAGAAGTCCTCCACAATTCTTTGGTGAGAAAATGAAAAACGGTTTGGAACAACGTGCTGATCTTGCCGGGTTTTTTCATGGTCAGGACTATTTGTTGAACGAGGAAAATAAAAATAAACAGTGAGCCTGTAAGCCGGGTTCTGTTCCCCCTTGCGGGAGCGCCTGCCATTTATCTAGGCCGACGGTCACCCGGCGGCTCAAGCGACCTACCCCCCGGCTTCGGGCGAGCAGCCCTACATACGCCGGTGTACATGGTCTTGCAACCCATGAGATGTACTGACCCCCGGTGTTACCATCGGAGCGGTGGGCTCTTACCCCGCCTTTTCACCCTTACCCGCTTGCGCAGGTGGTTATTTTCTGTTACATGGTCTTTACCCTCGCGGATAACTTCCCGTTAGGAAGCATGGTGCTCTGTGTTGCCCGGACTTTCCTCTTTCGTAACGAAAGCGACAGACTGGCTCACTGATTGACGCAAAAATACAGAATAAATGCGATACAATTTGAAAGTTGGGTGAGAAAAGAACATTTCCGTACGCAACGGTGTTTATGTTGAGTCGGTGGGGATGAGCGTATAAATTAAATGCGTAAATCCTTCGTCTGACAAGTAAAAATAACTACCTTTGCGCTTATTTTTCCAAGCATGAGACAGCTAAAAATTACCAAATCGATTACCAACCGCGAGAGTGCGTCATTGGACAAGTATCTGCAAGAAATTGGCCGTGAGGAACTGATCAAGGTAGAAGAAGAGGTTGAACTGGCTCAGCGCATCCGACAGGGTGACCGTGCTGCACTGGAAAAACTGACCCGCGCCAATTTGCGCTTTGTGGTCTCCGTTGCCAAGCAATACCAAAATCAGGGCTTGAGCCTGCCCGACCTGATCAACGAGGGTAACCTCGGATTGATTAAGGCGGCAGAAAAATTCGACGAGACTCGTGGGTTTAAGTTTATTTCCTACGCCGTATGGTGGATCCGTCAATCCATTCTTCAGGCTTTGGCCGAGCAATCGCGTATCGTGCGCCTTCCGTTGAACCAAGTAGGTTCGTTGAACAAAATCACGAAAGCGTTTTCGAAATTCGAGCAAGAGCACGAGCGTAAACCTTCTCCCGAGGAGTTGGCTGAAGAATTGGACATTCCTGTTGACAAGATTGCCGACACCTTGAAAGTATCGGGCCGTCACATTTCGGTGGACGCTCCTTTTGTTGAGGGTGAAGACAATTCCTTGCTGGATGTGCTGATTAACGATGACGCCCCTGTGGCCGACCGCATGTTGATGAACGAATCCCTGTCGCGCGAAATTGATCGCGCCCTGTCTACATTGACAGAACGGGAAAGTGAAATCATCAAGATGTTTTTCGGTTTGGGCGGTCAGGAAATGACCCTCGAAGAAATTGGTGACAAATTTGGTCTGACTCGGGAACGCGTACGGCAAATCAAAGAAAAAGCCATTCGTCGACTTCGTCAGAATTCACGCAGCAAATTATTGAAAGGCTACTTGGGTTAATCCCCGGTACAAATGTACTAAAGCCACCTTCGGGTGGCTTTTTTTATTGGTTTTTTTGGTGTTATTTTGTCAGTATGAATAAAATCATGCTATATATGGTGTTAATGGCTGGGGCGTTGGTTTCCTGTGAAGAGGGAACCCTGTCTTCCAAGGAAAAGGTGATAGAGAAAAGTGACGTGGTGGTAAACGAGGGGCATATGAGTCCCGAAGTACTCTGGGGCATGGGAAGGCTCAGCGGCCTGAAGGTCTCGCCCGATGGCACGACTATCTTGTATGGCATAACCTATTACAACATTGCCTTGAACAAAGGCAACAGAGACCTTTATTCGGTGCCTGTGGCCGGTGGTTCGGCTGAACGATTGACCCGCACTCCGTTCAGCGAAAATGAAGAAAGCTGGTCGCCCGACGGAAAGCATATCTATTACCTGTCGAATGAATCGGGCAGTAGCCAACTGTGGCGCATGAACACGAACGGGAAACACCGGAAACGACTCACCGATTATGAAGGTGGCATTGACACCTATACCTTTTCGCCCGATGGTACCCAAATCCTGTTTGTTTCGCAGGTGCAATTCGGAAAACGCGTGAAGGACGTGTACCCTGATCTGCCTCTGTCGAGTGGACGGGTGATTGACGACCTGATGTACAAGCACTGGGACGAATGGACAGAAACGATTCCGCACCCATTTGTGGCCGCTATTTCTCGCAAGGGAAAGCTGTCTAACTGCAAGGATCTGCTTGAAGGTCAGCCTTATGAATCGCCCATGAAACCCTGGGGTGGCATCGAACAGCTGGCTTGGTCGCCCGATGGCAAGCACATTGCCTACACCTGCCGTAAGAAAACGGGCTTGGACTATGCCCTGTCTACCAATTCGGACATTTACCTGTATGCGGTAGCGACCGGTGAAACCACCAACCTCACCGAAGGCATGATGGGTTACGACCAGAATCCCGTTTTTTCACCCGATGGCCGCTACATCGCCTTTGAAAGCATGGAGCGCGACGGGTACGAATCCGACTTGAATCGCCTATTTATTCACGACCTGCAGACCGGTACGAACCGCTTTCTTTCGCAAGCCCTTGACGGGGATGTCAGCAACATCTGTTGGTCATTCGATGGTAACACCTTGTACTTCTTGAGCAGCGAGGAAGCAGTTATCCAACTTTATACGGCTGATTTCAGGACCGGTGCCATCAAGCAACTTACCAACGGGCAGTTCGACATTGAATCGCTGGCGGTGGCCGGAAAGCATCTTGTTTGTTACCGTCATTCCATGGAACGGCCTAACGAGCTATATAGTATCAATCCTGCTAATGGCGCGATGACGGCACTGACCGATGAAAATGGGGAGCTATTCAGTCGGCTCAAGCCCATAACGGTGGAACGTCGGTTTGTACCGACAACCGATGGCAAGAAAATGCTCACTTGGGTGGTGTATCCGCCCGATTTCGATTCTACCAAGACGTATCCGGCCCTCTTGTACTGCTCGGGTGGGCCACAGGGAAACATCGGCCAGTTCTGGTCGTACCGTTGGAATTTGCGGCTCATGGCCTCGCAGGGCTACATCGTAGTGGCACCCAATCGTCGCGGTGCTTCGGGGTTGGGGCAGGCATGGAAGGAGCAGATCAGCGGCGATTACAACGGCCAAAACATGAAAGATTACCTCTCGGCCATCGATGCGCTGTCGGCTGAACCTTATGTGGATAAAAACCGGTTGGGATGCGTGGGGGCCTCGTACGGCGGCTATTCCGTTTATTGGCTGGCCGGGCACCACAATAAACGCTTCAAGGCCTTTATCGCCCACAGCGGCATTTTCAACACCGAGGCGCAGTACCTGGAAACCGAGGAACTCTGGTTTGAGAACTTCGACATGGGTGGTCCATTCTGGGAAACAAATAACCCCATCGCACAACGCTCATTTGCCGGTTCACCCCATAAATTTGTGGATAAGTGGGATACGCCCATTTTGTGCATCCATGGGGAAAAAGACTACCGCATCCTTGCTTCGCAGGGTATGCAGGCCTTCAACGCGGCCAAACTGCGCGGCATTCCGGCCGAACTCTTGGTGTTTCCCGACGAAAATCATTGGATTATGAAGCCTCAAAACAGCTTGTTATGGCAACGCCGCTTTTTCAACTGGCTGGATCGTTGGCTGAAAAAATAAGAAGTTCCACATGCACACACACCATCATGCACACGAGCATCATTCTCCGGATATGGGGGGTGCAGGCAACATTGCGCTGGCTTTTTTTCTGAACCTGTTTTTTAGCCTTATCGAACTGGTTGGAGGGGTGCTCACCAACAGTATGGCCATCCTGTCGGACGCCTTGCACGATGCGGGCGATAGTTTTTCGTTGGGGTTGGCCTGGTATTTTCAACGGCTTTCCAAACGAAAACCGACCACCAATTACACGTACGGATTTGGGCGGTTGACTATGCTGAGTGCCTTGATCAATTCGGTGGTGCTGCTTACGGGTTCCAGTTACATTTTAGTGGAAAGTGTTAAGCGCGTCTTTGATCCGGTTCTGGCTGATGCCCGCGGTATGCTGATTTTAGCTGTGATAGGAATAGCGGTAAACGGTTTTGCCGCGTTGCGGTTGCGTAAAGGTGACAATCTGAACGAACGGGTGGTATCCCTGCATATGTTGGAAGACGTGTTGGGATGGGTAGCTGTCCTCATAGGCAGCTTGGTTATGATGGTGGCTGACGTACCTTGGCTTGATCCGGCCTTATCCATAGGGATAGCCGTATTTATCCTCTTCAATGTGGTCAGAAACCTGCGGAGTGCCATGCGGGTGTTCTTGCAGGGAAAGCCCGATGAGGTGGATGATTTGGCCGTCAAGAAGCAACTGCTGGAACTTCCCGGTGTGGTTGGGTTGCACGATCTGCACATTTGGTCGATGGATGCCGATTTTTTGGTATTGAGTGTCCATCTTGTTGTACCCAGCGACCAAAAAAACAACGAGCAGCAAACCTTACGGCAAGCTGCTCATGCGTTGTTGAAATCTATTAATATTCGGCATTCAACGGTTGAGATTGAATCGGAATCGGAAACGTGTGAATGGTGTGAACCGGAGTGATTTTTTAGTCAAACAGGTTTCTGAATCGCTCGAAAATGCGTTTGCTAATGGAAGGACTGGCCTTGAAGCTTTCGGATTCCTCCAGTTTCTCGATGGTCTTGCGTTCGTCGCGTGACAGGCTTTCAGGCACATATACGCTAATGTTCACCAATAAGTCGCCCGTACCGTAGTGGTTTACTGAGGGCAAGCCCTTGCCGCGAAGGCGCAGTACCTTGCCGGGTTGGGTGCCGGGTTCAATTTTCACTTTTACGCGTCCATCAATGGTTGGAATTTCCACCGTGCCTCCCAGCGTCGCTGTGGGAAAACTGAGTAGCAGGTTGAATACCAAGTCGTTTTCATCGCGGATCAATTCGGGATGCGCTTCTTCTTCCACCACAATGAGCAGGTCGCCATCCACGCCGCCCCTGCGGGCCGCATTACCTTTGCCCGACATGGAAAGCTGCATGCCTTCGGCTACACCGGCCGGGATGTTGATGGTGATGACTTCCTCCTGTTGGGTTATGCCTTCTCCGTTGCAGTGAGGGCACTTTTTGGTGATGATTTTGCCTTCGCCTTGGCAGTCGGGACAGGCGCTTTGTGTTTGCATCCGTCCTAGGATGGTATTCGTGACGCGGGTTACAGCGCCGGTTCCGTTACAAGTGGTACAGGTGGAATAGGAGGAGCCTCCTTCGGCACCGGTGCCGTTGCACTCCGAGCAGGCCACGCTCTTGCGTACCTTGATTTTCTTTTCGGCACCCTTGGCCACCTCTGCAAGGTTGAGCTTTACGCGTACCCGCAGGTTGCTGCCCCGATTGACGTGTTGACCGCCCCTGGAGCCGCCTCCGCCAAACCCGCCGAATCCTCCGCCAAAGTGTCCGCCGAAGATGTCACCGAATTGGGAGAAAATATCATCCATGGAGAAACCACCTCCACCACTAAAGCCTCCGCCGCCGCCACTGGCTGCACTGCCTACTCCGGCATGGCCGAATTGGTCGTAACGTTGGCGTTTTTCCGTGTGGCTGAGTACCTCGTATGCTTCGGCCGCTTCCTTGAATTTTTCTTCAGCTTCCTTGTTGCCTGGGTTCTTATCGGGGTGATACTGGATGGCTTTTTTTCGGTAGGCTTTTTTTAGTTCCTCATCCGAAGCGCTTTTAGCCACGCCCAATATCTCATAGAAATCTCTTTTTGTCGACATACGTTCGTTTTTTATTCTCCTACCACCACTTTGGCAAAACGGATCACCTTGTTGTTGAGGTAATACCCTTTTTGCATACAATCCAACACCTTGCCCTTGAGCGATTCATCGGGAGCCGGAATCAAGGCGATGGCTTCGTGGTGATCGGTGTCAAACGTCGCACCCTCGGTCTCAATCAACGCAATGCCCTGTTGTTTCAGAAATAGCTGGAATTTACTATTGATCAATTCCATACCCTCCTTTACGGCATTCACGTCGGTTGCATCAGCTGCGGCCTTCATGCCGCGTTCAATGTCGTCAACTACGCTTAGAATACTAATCAAGACCGATTCTCCGCCGGATTTGATTAATTCGGCTTTTTCTTTGATGGTCCGTTTGCGGTAGTTGTCGTATTCGGCCAGGGTTCTCAGGTAGGTGTCGTTGAGTTGGTCGTAGTTGGACTGGAGTTCTTCCAGTAATTTTTTTATTGATTCCTGTTCGTCGAAAGGAGCTGTCAATTCCTCGTTTTCCGAAGATGGGGCCGTTTTTGTGTTCGGCTTGTCGGCTTCTGTTGGTTGTTCACTTTCGTGGATTGAATCGTTCTTTGCATGCTTCATAATAAATCGCTTCAGTTTAACAGAAAAAAGAAAACAAAAACCCTGCCGTTTGTTTAAGACGGACTTTCTGGCAGGCTGAGCCGTGTCGGCTTCTGCCATTTTGTACGAATTGTTTCACTAACAGCTCACTTCGCCCGTGCAAATCAGGTTGCGGTCGCCCCAGGCATTATCCACTCGGGCTACGGGTATGTGGAATTTATTGGTGGCTACCCAGGGCAGGGGATAGGCTGCCTTGCTGCGGGGATACGCATGTGCCCAATTGTCACCCAGTAGTTCGTATTCGGCATGAGGCGCCTGGGTCAATACGTTGTCCGTTTTGTCCTGTAATCCATTTTCTACTTCATTGATTTCCTGATAGATGGATATCATTGCTTCAACAAAACGATTAAGTTCATCGAGGTTCTCACTTTCGGTGGGTTCCACCATCAAGGTGCCGTGTACAGGGAAGGACAGGGTGGGTGCGTGAAAGCCGTAATCCATGAGGCGTTTGGAGATGTCCGTTTCGGTGATGCCCGTCGATTTGAAGCTCCTGCAATCGAGAATAACTTCATGCCCTACGCGACCGTGTTCGCCCCTGTATAAGACGGGGTAATACGGATCCAACTTAGCCGCCAGGTAATTGGCATTCAGGATGGCTATTTCGGTGGAGGCTTTTAAGCCATCGGTACCCAGCATGCGAATATAACCGTAGCTGATGGGAACCAGCAGAGCGTAGCCGAAGGGTGCTGAAGCCACGGTGTTGCGGGCATTTCCTGTGAAGGGGTGTCCGGGCAGGTAAGTGACCAGTTGTTTGCTGCAGCAGATGGGACCCATACCCGGGCCACCACCGCCGTGAGGCATGGCAAATGTCTTGTGTAAATTCAGGTGGCAGATGTCGGCTCCGATAAAGGCGGGAGAGGTGATGCCTACCTGGGCATTCATATTGGCGCCGTCCATGTACACCATTCCTCCGTTGTCGTGGATGGTAGCGCACATGCGTCGGATATCTTTTTCAAAGATGCCGTGGGTGGACGGGTAAGTGATCATACAGCCGGCCAGCACGTCTTTTAACGAGGCTGCCTTGGTTGTCCAATCGTTCAAATCGACGTTGCCTTGGGCATCGCAGGATACCGTAACGATGTCAAAGCCGGCTTGTGCCGCACTGGCGGGGTTGGTGCCGTGTGCAGAAGCGGGGATGAGCAAGGTGTTGCGTTGAGCTTGACCCTTATCTGCGAAGAAGGCCTTAATCACCCGTAAACCAGTGTATTCGCCTGCGGCTCCTGAATTCGGTTGCAGGCTACATCCGGTAAATCCGGTAATGGTGCACAGCAGTTTTTCCATGGAAGCCATCAATTCCAGCGAACCTTCCACTTGATTGGCGGGGGCGTACGGGTGAACCCCGGCGAAACCCCTCAGTCCGGCTGCCATCATTTCGGAGGCAGCGTTGAGTTTCATGGTGCACGAACCGAGCGGAGTCATGGAATGGGTGAGGGAGATGTCTTTGCGTTCCAGCGATTTGACGTACCGCATCATGGCTGTTTCTGTGCGGTAGCGTGAGAAGACCGTTTGTTGCAGGTAGCTGTCAGTGCGTAACAGGCTGTCGTTCAGAGAAACCATGGTGGTGAAGTCTTCGTCGTTCGTGAAGCTGGCTTGGTTGCCGGCCGCTGTGGCGAAAATATCGAGCAGTACATCGATATCGTCGGTGTCGGTGGTTTCGTCAAGGCTGAGGCCGATTTCCCCCGTGGGAAAATGCCGGAAGTTAACCTCGTACTCAAGCGCGAGTTGGTTGAACGTATCGCGGTTGAAGGAGGGAGCAGGCAGCAGTTTTAGGGTATCGAAGAACGAACCGTTAAGGGCTTGGTAGCCAAACACAGAAACAGCGTCGTTGAGGTAGGTGGCCATACCGTGAACGCGTGAGGCAATGGTGCGCAGGCCCTCATTCCCGTGATAGATGGCGTAGAATGCAGCCATGATGGCCATTAGGGCCGAGGAGGTGCAGATGTTCGACGTGGCTTTTTCCCGTTTGATGTGTTGTTCGCGCATCTGAAGGGCCATGCGGTAGGCTGGTTTATCGTTCTTGTCTTTCGACAACCCGATGATGCGGCCGGGGAGTTGGCGTTTGTAGGCTTCTTTCGTGGCAAAATAGGCGGCAGAAGGGCCTCCAAAACCCATGGGAATGCCGAATCGTTGGGTGGAACCGAACACCACGTCAGCTCCCAGGCTGCCGGGCGATTTCAAGAGGCAAAGCGCCAGTAGGTCGGCAGCAACGGCCACCTTAACACCGGAAGCCTGCATGTGTTCGATAAAATAGGCGTAGTCTTCTACCGATCCTTCGGCGTTTGGAAATTGCACCAGTGCGGCAAAAACCTTTTCGTTGGGTTCAAAGGCGGCGTAGTCACCTGTTTGGATGTCAATGCCTTGGGGAAGGCAACGGGTTTTAAGTACGGCCTGGATGTGGCTGAAAACCTGCTCGTCTATAAACACCGTGTTGGCACCCTTTTCCACCTGCTGCTTGTCGCGCAGGCTGTACAGCATGTTCACCGCTTCAGCGGCTGCTGTGGCGTCATCGAGCAACGAAGCATTCGCCAGGTGCAGTCCTGTCAACTCGCTGATCATGGTCTGAAAATGAAACAAGACCTCCAGCCTTCCCTGGGATATTTCAGCTTGGTACGGGGTGTATGAGGTGTACCACGATGGGTTTTCAAATACGTTGCGGTGGATGACGGCAGGGGTGAAGGTATCGTACCAGCCCATACCGATATAGGAGGTGAACAGCTTGTTCTTGGCGGCCAGGTCGGCTATGTGTTCGGAAAACTGCCCCTCTGTCAGGGCCGCCTCCATGTCCATGCTTTCCGTCAGGTGGATGTCGGCAGGTAACGTTTGACCGATCAACTCCTCAAGGCTTGAGGCACCGATGGTTTGCAGCATGGCTGCCTGTTCGTCGGGCTGTATGCCAATGTGTCTGCGTGCGAATTCGTTCATTATAATAGGGTTATGATTTAGTTAGTGCATGAGGTCGATGATAGCGGGTTCCAAGAGGGAGAGTTGCTCACCGCCGGCTTCCGTGACGATGTAGGTGTCTTCCAAGCCGACAGCGCCGACGCCTTTAATAACAAATTTGGGTTCGATGGCCAGCACCATATTGGACTGGAGCATGTCACGTGAGCGGATGGCAAGAACAGGGGGTTCGTTGATAACCAGCCCCACGCCGTGGCCGATAAACTTGGCCTGTTGGGTGGTTCCCATAAAGCAGTCTTCCAAACCAGCCTTTTTGGCTAGATTCAGGGCTAATTCGTATAAATCCTGGCAAATAGCTCCGGGCTTCATCGCTTCCTGCACGCGCCGTTCGATATCAATGGCCACTTGATGCGCTTTGTAGGCTTTTTCCGGCAAGTGACCCACCGAAAAGGTGCGGGTGATGTCGTCAAGGTAACCGGTGAAGTTGCCGCACATGTCCACCATGACAGATTGTCCGGCAGCCAGTAGGGTTCCATTGGCGCCTATGGGGTTGGTGGGGTCTCCGGCGCCTCCGAGGGAAAAATCGTAGGGAGAGGCCACGGCGGCGTTGTCACCGGTCAGCACACTGCCGAAGAAGGCTTCCATGTCGCCAAACGTTCGAAACAGTCCCTTGTTTCCTTCCAACCGCATTAACCGTTCTATCTCGATGGAGAATTCAATGTCGGTCATGCCGGGCCGAAAAATGGAGGGGATGCGTCGGTAGGCCCTGACATGAGCTTCAGCCGATGCTCGAATCTGCGAACATTCGTAATCGGTTTTGACACTTCTTACAACGCGCAAATCGGCGGTTCCGTCCATCAATGTCGTGGCGGGAAAACAAGTCTGTATGCGCAACCAATCCAGGTGGCTCATCTCACCGCTCTCAACCAGTAAGGTTTTCGGCAGCTTGATTCCGTCCGCTTTTATCAAGTCGGGTATATCTTCCACCTTACGGATGTAGCGCAGCGTGTCACTCTCCAATCCGGCCGGGCGACGAATAAAAAATTGGGCGTCTCCTTCGGCGGGGATGTAGCAAAAACCGTTTATCACCCGTCCGGCAACGTATAATAGGTTGACGGTAGTTGACAACAGGCAGGCTTCAGCCGAGACTTCCATCAACCGTGTTTGGATCTTTTGAATCCTGAGTTGAAGTTGCATTATAAATAGGGGTTTGACTGACGTTCCGCTCCGATGGTGGTGGAGGCGTTGTGACCACAATAAACCATCGTGTCGTCGGGTAGCGTCATCAGTTTGGATTGAATGTTCCGGATCAGGGTGTCATAGTCGCCACCTGTCAGATCTGTCCGGCCTATACTGCCGGCAAAGAGGGCATCGCCGGAAAAAAGGCAGTGCTGTGTTGCGTTGTACAGGGCAATGCTTCCGGGTGAATGACCGGGCACCTCCAACACGGTGAAGGCTTCCTCGCCCAATCGCAGGATGTCGCCCTCTTTGAGGTTGAGCTGAGCGTCGGTTTTTTCCGTAGGGGTTTGCAAGCCGAACATACGGCATTGTGCGTCCATGGAGTTCAACCAGAAGGCGTCACCGGCATGTGCTTGCGCCTTGATGCCTGTCACTTTTTCCAGAAAGGTGTTTCCGAGTACGTGGTCTATGTGAAGGTGGGTATTGACCACGCATGTCACTGTAAGTCCGTGTTGGGTAATGTAGTCTGTCAGGCGTTTTTCTTCTGCCGGGTAGAAGCAGCCGGGATCAATAACCAAGGTTTCTCCCTGTTCGGTGGATATCAGGTAGGTATTCTCTTGAAAAGGGTTGAATACGAATGTCTTGATGGTCATTAATTTAGCGTTTAGGTGCGGTATTGGTTTGTTTTACCGGCAGGTAAATCACTTTTTTCGTTTTGAAGTATGCTTCCGTGAAATAGTCGGAAAGGTTGACAGCGGTGACAATGGTGCGAAAGGGTTTCAATTCTTCCTGCAATTCGCCGCCCTTCAAGCAGATGATGCCGTTTGGCAGTGCATTTTGTTGGTTGGCGGCAATGTTCTTTCTGCTCAAGCGATACAGTTCTTGTAAGGGCATCACCGCGCGGCTGATCACAAAATCGTACCAACCCTTTTCTTCTTCAACGGAACAATGGTCGAAGCTGACGTTCTGCAACCCTAAGGCGGATGCGATTTCTTTGGCAACGGTCACTTTCTTGCCGATGCGGTCAATCAAATGTAGGTGTACTTCGGGAAACAGGATGGCCAGGGGAATACCGGGAAAGCCACCGCCTGTACCTACGTCAAGCAGGGTAGACCCTGGCTTGAATGGCAGGAACCGGCCAATGGCCAGTGAATGCAGTACGTGGTGTTCGTACAGGTTTTCAATGTCTTTGCGGGAGATGACGTTAATCTTGGCGTTCCAGTCTTCGTATAGTGCGCCCAACGCGGCGAATCGTTCTGTCTGCTCTTGGGTGAGCCCCGGAAAATAGTGGGTTATAGACTCCATGGCGGCATTAGTTTTGAAGCGATTCAAAGGGATTACCCGGTCTGAGGTAATTTGACAAGCTGCTGAAGTCGAGGAATACCTCTGTGGTGCCCACTGCGTAACCGGCAATTTCGTATTCGTTGAAGGTATAGGTCAATCCTTTTTTGGTCAGGTAAAAGTTGTTGTTAAGGGCCAGGTTGCTCAAGTCGTAGCCGATTTCTTCGAGTGCTTCAACCGATTTCAGGTTGTGTTGCTTCAAGATATTGTCCACTATCATGGTAATAACCATCGCTTTATCCTTTTCTGTAAACAGGTCATCTTCGGTGATTTTTTTGCCTGTTTTCAGGTCAACCACTGTGTTGATGTATCTCTTTTCGCCATGGGCACCGCCTGAATACCGGTCGGTCGATATCGTGTAAGAAAACAGAAAATCGCCGTTGTACCGTATCGTCGTTTTTTGGTTGTTGTACCAAGGGTCGGTGTTGTACATGCCTTCCTCGTCTTCCACGTCGGCATTGGCCGCTTCAGATTCGAAAAAGAACTTTTTGTAGTCGTTGACGTAGGCCTTCAGCACTTTTTCGGGTGTGGTGAATACGCTGTCTGCTTCCGGAAAGTAATCCATCAACATGACTCGTCGTACGTTCTTTAAGATGGACGCATCCGGATAGGTTGCCGGGTAATCGATGCTGACAGACAAGGAAAGGGACAGCTTCGATGTGTCGTTTTTTAGATTGGCCTTGGCGGTTAACGACGAAGCCGAAAGAGTCAGAGCATCGGCTGCTGCTTTAGGTTTATCCTTACAGGAGAGGGTCAGCATACCCAGCATGACGGTTGTCATGAGCCAAAAATTCGAGCGTTTCATCGTCATCATATATAAATATAATACCTTTGTAGGCATCACAAAAGTAACCCATTTTTTTTGTTTTTACGGGACGTTGATGGTAAAATACTGCTTATGGACATTCATTTTATTGACTGGGGCCTTATTGAATATGAGGAGGGCTGGAGGAGACAAACGCATCTTCTTGATGAACGTGTACAGGCAAAACTGGCTGCAACTGATGGAATGCAATCGTTTCCGGACCTGGCTGTCTTTTGTGAACACCCGCCTGTTTATACCCTTGGGAAAAGTGGTGTGATGGAAAACCTGCTGGTGAACAACAATCAATTAAAGGAGCGTGGGGCAACCTTCTTTCGGACCGATCGTGGCGGGGATATCACGTTTCACGGACCGGGTCAACTCGTTGTGTATCCGATATTCGATTTGGAGCACAGCCATCTAGGCTTAAAAGAGTACATCCATCGATTGGAGGAAGTTGTTATTCGCTTTTTGGATACATACGGGGTAAAGGCAGGCCGATTGGAGAAGGCAACCGGTGTGTGGTTGGAGCCGGATTCCCCCTACCGTGCCCGGAAAATCTGTGCCATTGGTGTAAAATGCAGCCGATTCATCACCATGCATGGATTGGCGTTGAACATCAACACCGATTTGTCTTTTTTCCATGCCATCAACCCCTGTGGCTTTACCGATAAAGGGGTTACGTCTCTGTCGAATGAGTGTGGCCGGCCTATTGAATTTGAAGCATGCAAACACCGTCTTTTTTCGGTCATGAAGGAGGTATTTACTGAATAAAAAGGTATCTTTGTTTACATCAATATTTATCCATGGAAAAAAGTCCTTTTTCACCCGATGAGGCCCTTGCGGTTGCTTATCTGATATGGTCTCTTATTTGTTCAGACGAGCAACTTTCCACCAACGAATCGCTTTATTTTCAACAAACCATCCAGTACCTTGGGCTTACACCTGCACTGTTTGAGCGACAGTTGTCAAAACCGGAAGAAGATGCCTATGCTGTCATCGTGAAAATGAGCGCTCGTAAACGAAGCCATTGCGCCACGTTGCTGCGTTTGGCCTATCAGTCCGACGAAGTGGTTGACCGGGTGGAATTGCGCACGTTGAACGAAATACTGATTCGAGCAGAGTTATTTCGAACGGACGGGGCGAAGCGCATTCCCGATGATAATATTCTTTTGTAGAATAAACGTTAAATAGACATACAATGATGAAAAAAAGAATGGTTGGCATACTGGTTGCCGTTTTGATATTGACGGGTTGTTCCACTGTGCTGCTGACAGGAAGAAGGCAATTGGCCTTGGTTTCTGATGCCGAAGTCTTGACGCTGAGCGACAGTAGTTACAGGGCCTTCATGGCAACCGCATCAGTATCTAAAAAGACCACCCAAAATGCCATGGTAGCACGCGTGGGCACCAGGATTACCAACGCCGTGGCGGCTTACTTGCAACAGGAGGGAAAGTCCGACCTGATTAACGGGTATGAGTGGTCGTTTCATCTGGTGGTTGATACAGCTGTCAACGCGTTTTGCATGCCGGGAGGGAAGATTGTCGTTTACGAAGGGTTACTGCCCGTTGCGCAAAGTGAAGCCGGATTAGCCGTAGTCATCGGTCATGAAGTGGCTCACGCCATTGCCAAGCACTCCAACGAACGAATGAGTCAGCAGATGGCCACCAATATGGGGCTTTCTATGATTAATGCCGCTATTCCGCAGAAAAATGCCCTATTGAAAACCTACGGACCCACCGTTTTAGGGTTGGGGGCCGAATATGGTATCATGCTGCCTTATTCACGTAAACAGGAATATGAAGCCGACCACCTTGGACTGATTTTTATGGCCATGGCCGGCTATGATCCGTCGGAAGCCCTGACTTTCTGGTCACGAATGGCGGCCAATTCCAAAACCTCCACGCCGGAAATTTTGAGCACCCACCCCTCGGACGAAAACCGCATTGCCACCCTGCAACGGTTATTAAAGGAGGCTTTGACGTACTACAAGAAGTGATTTTGCAATTTTTGTTTAGAATTTAACGTGCGTGCTTTCAGCTGGTTGAGTATAAAAGAGAAAAATAGTTGTAATATTCTTGTTGAAATAGTTGCAGAAGCGGTTTAAAGCTTCTACTTTTGCACCCGCT
>Ga0302289_1000273_pt1 | contig 26138 bp, 22 predicted proteins | sample III_Fen_N1_2_FD_194552 | JGI IMG/M metagenome (GOLD analysis project Ga0302289, IMG submission 194552) | Peat permafrost microbial communities from Stordalen Mire near Abisko, Sweden - III_Fen_N1_2 | ecosystem: Environmental > Terrestrial > Soil > Wetlands > Permafrost | place: Sweden: Abisko... | reverse complement strand
CGACGGCATCGCCGACTCGCCTTCTCTAATAATTTGCGCAATCAAGTTGCCGATTTGCCGCATCTCCGGCTCCTTCATGCCGCGCGTAGTTGAGGCAGGTGTACCGAAGCGCACACCGCTCGTCTCCGCTTTGTTCCGCGTGTCAAAGGGAATCGCATTACGGTTGGCGGTGATGTTTGCCGCATCCAGCAGTAACTGCACTTGGATTCCAGTTATATCCAACCCCCGCAAATCCAATAGCATCAGGTGCGTATCTGTGCCGCCGGAAAAGACCTTGAGCCCGTTGTCCTGCAATGTCTTGCAAAGCTCCGCGGCGTTGAGCACGATCTGGTGCTGATAGGTTTTAAACTCCGGCTGCATCGCCTCATGAAAGCAAATGGCTTTCGCGGCGATGACGTGCATCAGGGGTCCACCCTGCATGCCGGGGAACACGGCTTTATCCACCTTTGCGGCAAGCTCTTCTTTGCAGAGAATCAGTCCGCCGCGTGGACCGCGCAGGGTTTTATGCGTCGTACTCGTGACGATGTCCGCATACGGAAACGGATTGGGATGCTCCCCCGCTGCGATGAGTCCGGAGATATGCGCCATATCCACCATGAAATACGCGCCAACGTCCTTGGCGACCTTGCTGAAACGCTTGAAGTCGATGACACGCGAATACGCGCTCGCTCCCGCGACAATGAGCTTTGGCATATGCTCGTGCGCCAACCGCTCCATCTCATCGTAGTCGATATACCCAGTGTCCTCACGCACGCCATATTGCACGAAGTGATACAGCCTGCCGCTCTCGTTTACCTTGTGTCCGTGCGTCAAGTGTCCGCCGTGGTTGAGGTTCATGGCGAGCACGGTATCCCCCGGCTGAATCAATGCTTGATACGCCGCAAGGTTTGCCTGCGCGCCCGCGTGCGGCTGAACATTTGCATGATCCGCACCAAAGAGTTTCTTTGCGCGTTCGATGGCGGTGGTCTCAACCATATCCACGTATTCGCAGCCACCGTAATACCGTTTACCGGGATACCCTTCGGCATATTTATTGGTGAGCGGGCTACCCATCGCGGCTAGTACGGCGGGAGAAACAAAATTCTCCGAGGCAATCAGCTCGATATGGTCGCGTTGCCGTCCCAGCTCCAGCGCCATTGCGTTACCGATTTCGGGGTCAAACTGCGAAACGAATGCGTGAGACTCTGTCCAATTCATGATGGCTGTTTCCTGTTCCTGTTTATTTTCGCTCTATCTGCCGCGCTGATCAGACGCGGCATAGGTCGATTCGGTTGTTGTTGCGGTCGTTTGCTCCTTTGTTAATTTAGCAAATTCACAAAAGACGGCTACTCCCAGTCTTCCAGTATGCGCTCCATGCGCGGCTGGAAGCTGTGCTTTTTTGCGCTGAATTTTTCAATAATGCGCAAAATCAGATAACCGCATCCGCAAGCGGCGACACCCAGCGCCAGTCCCGCCCAGTCGGCAATCTTACTGCCAACGAGCACCCCTGCGATGAGTAACGCCAACGGCAACGCGTAGGCAAGCAAACTCGCCTGCACCACCTTCTTTGGGGAAAGATCGACCGCGACACGGTCGCCCTCCTTCGCGCCGAGGGTGTTTGGCAGCGTGATCTCCATCTCGGTGTCCCCAACGGTTAAGCACGCGCCGCAGTGCGCGCAGGCAGAGCTGCGCATAAAGTGAATGTGCGCGTTTCCGTCCTGAACGCCCGTGACGAGGCCGATATGTGCGCCCGCGTTTTCCAAGGCGTTATTCCTCAACCTTGGTGCAGATAATATTGAGCTCTTTGAGCTGCTTATCGTCTACGTAGTCGGGAGCGCCTGTCATCGGGCAGGATGCGTTTTGTACCTTCGGGAAGGCGATGACGTCTCGAATGCTCGGCGAACCCGTGATGAGCATCGCGAGGCGATCGAGTCCGTAGGCCATTCCGCCGTGCGGCGGCGGGCCAAAGCGGAAGGCATCCATCAGGAAGCCAAAACGGTATTCCGCCTGCTCATCGGTAAAGCCGAGCGCGCGGAACATCTTCTTTTGCAGCTGTTGCGAGTGAATACGGATCGAGCCGCCGCCGATCTCGACGCCGTTGAGCACGATATCGTACGCCTTGGCGCGGACATTGCCGGGATCGGTATCCAGATTTGCCAAATCCTCGTCCATGGGGCTGGTGAAGGGGTGGTGCATGGCGCTGTAGCGCTGCTCCTCCTCATCCCACTCCAGAAGCGGGAATTCGGTGACCCAGAGGAGATTGTATTGATCTTTTTCAATCAGGTTGAGCTTTTCTGCTAGCTTGAGGCGCAGCGCACCCAGCGAAGCAAACACGGTCTTATTCACGTCCGCAACGATAAACAGAACGTCACCCTGCTCAAAGTTTGCGGCTTTGCGAACGGCGGCAATCTCGCTCTCTGTGAGGAACTTGAGCACCGGCGAAGCAAGCCCGTCCTCTTTGTCGTTCATCCAAATGAGTCCCTTTGCGCGGTAAGTCTTGACGAACTCGCCCATCGCATCCAACTCTTTGCGTGAAAAGTGTGCGCTCGCGCCCTTTGCGTTGACGGCGCGGATGCTGCCGCCCGCGGCGAGCGCCGCCTGAAACACGCTAAATTCACTGGTGCGGAAGAGATCGGTCAAGTCGACCAGCTCGAGTCCAAAGCGCGTGTCGGGTTTATCCGAGCCATAGCGCGCCATCGCTTCCTCATACTTGAGGCGCGGCAGCGGCAACTGGACATCGACATTCAGCGTTTCTTTGAACAGGATCTTGAGGAAGCCTTCGTTCACGACGCGCACGTCTTCTTCTTCTACAAACGACATCTCGATGTCGATCTGTGTGAAGTCCGGCTGGCGATCGGCACGCAAGTCTTCATCGCGGAAGCAACGGGCAATCTGGAAATAGCGATCATATCCCGCGAGCATGAGCAGCTGCTTAAAGAGCTGCGGGCTCTGCGGCAGCGCGAAGAACTTGCCCGGATGCACACGGCTGGGCACGAGGTAGTCGCGCGCGCCCTCCGGCGTGCTCTTGGTGAGAATCGGGGTTTCGATCTCGAGGAAATTCTGCTGATCGAAGTATTCACGCGCGAGAAACGCGATCTTATGGCGCATGATGAGGTTTTTCTGCATCGCTGGGCGGCGCAGATCGAGATAACGATACTTCAGCCGCAAAAGCTCGTTTGCTTTGCAGTTGTCGGTGATTTCAAACGGTGTGGTTTCGCTCTCGCTGAGAATCTTAAACTCGCCCACGAGCACTTCCAGCTCGCCGGTTGGCATGTTTTTGTTGATCATGTCACCTGTTCGAAGCACGATTTTGCCGCGCACAGCAAGCACGTATTCCGAGCGGATCGTGCAGGCACGCGTAAAGTCCGCCTCGCTGAGCGTATTGCTGTTGAAGACGATTTGCATCAGTCCTGTACGGTCTCTGAGTTGCACAAACACCAACGCACCGAGATCGCGCCGCACGTTTGCCCAACCCATGAGGATTACTTCTTTGCCTGCGTCATCCTTGGTAAAGTTTGCGCAGTAATTTGTTCGTTTCCAGCCGCCCAATAGTTCGCTCATATTTGTTCGCTCCTCATATGATGAATTTCAGAATAGTATCCGCGTCCAACGCGGTTGTGATCTCTGTTCCGTCGCTCATGCGCTTGATCTTGGCTTCGCCCTTAATGAGTTCGTCGCCGCCGAGCACAAGAACGTATTGCGCGCCGACTTTATCGGCATATTTTAGTTGCGCTTTCACGCTGCGTCCCATGTGGTCGATTTCCACCTTTGCGCCTTGCCTGCGCAAATTCATTGCCAGCAGAAACGCCTTCTCCTCCGCCTCCGGTCCCATGGAGGCGATGTAAAGATCATAGCGCACGGGTTTCTCAATCGTAAATCCGGTGTTTTCCAGCACGAGCAGCAGCCGCTCCATACCGAGGCCAAATCCGACGCCAGGTGTGTGCGGGCCGCCGATTTCCTCTACCAACCCGTCGTATCGACCGCCGCCGCAAACCGCACTTTGGGAACCGATGCTCTCACTCGTAATCTCAAACACGGTCTTGGTATAGTAATCCAGTCCGCGCACCAGCCGCGGATCGATGATGTAGCGTAAGCCCATGCCATCGAGCAACTTGAGCAAATGCGTCTGGTGATCCCGGCACTCATCGCAGAGATAATCACCGATGATGGGTGCGGCGATTGCAATCTTTTGGCAGCTTTCCACCTTGCAATCCAGCACGCGCAGCGGATTTTGCTCAAAGCGAACCTTGCAGGTTTCGCAGAGTTCGTCATAGTGCCCGCGCAAATAATCTTTTAATGCCTCATGATACTGCGGGCGACATTTCGGGCAGCCGATGCTGTTCAGGCGAACCGTCAGCCCGCCGCAACCAAGGCTACCGAGCAACTCGGTGGCAACCGCGATGCACTCCGCATCCGCGCTGGGTTTGCTGGCTCCGAAGAACTCCACACCGAACTGGTGGTGCTCGCGGAGTCTGCCTGCCTGCGGGCGCTCATAACGGAAAACCGGGTTGTAGAGATAATACATCTTTGTCGGCTGCGTTTCGCCGAAGAGATTGTTCTCTACAAACATGCGCACCACACCCGCCGTGCCTTCCGGCTTGAGGGTCATGGAGCGTTCGCCTTTGTCCTGAAACGTATACATTTCTTTTTGAACGATGTCGGTTGTTTCACCAACGCCGCGCAAAAAGAGCTCCGTATGCTCAAACACGGGTGTGCGTGCTTCTAAAAAACCGTATTTTTTGACGATCTCCCGAATGCGCGATTCTAAGAATTGCCACTGGTAGCTTTGCTCGGGGAGAACGTCTTTTGTTCCCTTCGGGGCTTTATAGGCTGTCATAACCGACCTCCGTGTATAGATTACTTTCTATTATACCAGAAAACGGTATAAAAAAAGCAGGTTCCGGTCCTCTAGGGACGGGGAAACCCGCGGTGCCACCCTGATTGAACGAACCGGCTACTGTTGCCGCGTTCCTTCCGCTTCATTTCCGTTAACGCCGGAGTTACGTCGGGGCTTTAAGCAATTATATTGCCGCTCAGCCGCGCGGTTCGCGGGTGCCGTTCATCCGACGATCGTTTGCGAAACTTACACCAGCCGTTTCACTCTCTTTGGCGATTTCGTTCGGACTACTCTCCCGTTCTCAACCTGTTTCCAACACATTATAACGATGGGCTACTCTGGTGTCAATCGTTTCCAGAAGCTTGACCCAAGAATTCAGAGAAATTCAGCGATAAAACGCTGTTTTGTCCTCGATCAATCGATCCAGTTTCGCAAGATAGGTCGGTACATCCTTCGGACTCGGCAGCCGCTCGATGCGGTTCTCTCCACGGAACACGCGTTTGGTCATCGTGCCTGCGCCGTGGGAGAGAATGCTCGCTGTCTCCTCCATCATGTCGATGTTGTAAATGCACTCTTTGCCCGGCAGCGCGTAGCCTATGTTTTCCAGATTCCCGCTCATGTATTTCTGGCGGTACATATAGTAAGGGTTCATTCCCATATGATCCGCACAGACAGAGCCGATATGCGTCATCTCCTCCGCCTGCGCCGCACTCACCAGCGCGTGGTCGTCCAACTCTTTTTTAAGCGCGGAGGATCGCTTGATAGCGAGTGAATGGATCGTGAGGTTATCTGGGCGAAGCTTCTCAATCGCATCACAGCTTTTTTGCATGTCTTGCGGCGTTTCACCCGGCAGTCCTGCAATCAAATCCATGTTGATGGAGTCAAAGCCGATTTCCCGCGCGAGATCATAAACGCGCACGATATCTTCCGCGGTGTGGCTCCTGCCAACGCGGCGCAGCGTTTCGTCGTTCATCGTCTGCGGGTTGATGGAGATGCGGCCAATGCCGTGCCGCTTGAGTACGAGTAGCTTCTCGCGATCGATCGTGTCCGGCCGACCGGCTTCTACCGTTGCCTCAACGCCAAAGGTACCATATTGCGCAAGAACAAATGAGAGCAGCTCGTCAAGCTGGCTTGCGCTGAGCACGGTAGGCGTGCCGCCGCCCATATAAAACGAGCGTACGAGCATGCCGCGCTCTTTTACCAGAGCCGCACCCGCCGCAATGTCGCGCTTGAGCGACTCCAGGTAGAGCGTCAGCCGATCCTGTTTGCCGAGCACTTCACTCGGAAACGAACAATACAGGCACTTGGTCTTGCAAAACGGAATGCCGACATAGACATCGATCTCATTTGGTTGAATGGAGCGGATAAACGGCGCTTGCACGGCGCAGATTCGCGCGGCAAGATCTGTTTTTTGCGTTGAAACATCAAACAGGTCGATAAAACTCCTCCGCGCCGCCTGCTCTCCACCCTCCTGCGTCAATTCGCGGAAAAGCTTCGTCGGGCGAATACCCGTTAGCGAACCCCACGGTGTGGCGACTTCGGGATACATACGCTTGAGCAGATGATAGCAGGCGAGTTTCATCGCGCGCTTTTCGAGTTTTTTGATCGTGAGCGCAGAAGCGTTTACGAGAAGCGTGCATTCTTCTACTTCTTGCAACGTGCCAACTTTCGCAGAAGCCGTATACTGCAATCCGTCCCGAACGAGCTGCAAATCAAAGATCAGATCAGCAGATGCCGGATCGATTTCTTCCAATAATGCGATTTCCGCCAAGCCGAGAAAAAGCCGAATTTCTTCGGCTATGTCGTTTCTATATTCGGTTCGGTTGGTGGAGATTGCAATCATTTTTTTAGTTACCAGCCGCGTCTGCGTCCAATTTGAATAAACGGATTGTTGTTTCGCTCATATTCCAGCGTGGTTTCTTCTTCATGCCCGCAATAGACATCGTAGTCACCATCGAGCGTGAAAAGCCTGTCCGCGATGGAATGATACAGCTCTTTTTCGCTTCCACCGGGGAAATCGGTTCTTCCAGCGCCATCTAAAAACAACGTGTCACCGACAAAGAGTTTGTGATCGCTCTTGAGTACGTAGCAAACGCCGCCCTTCGTGTGCCCGGGCGTATGGATCACGTTCAGCGTCAGCCCCGCGAGATTGAGCGTTTCCCCGCCATGCAGCAGTACATCCGCCTCGACAGTCTGTATTAATCCGCCAGTGAGTACGGCAAGGTTCATGCGGTTGCTTTTGAGCATGCCCGCGTCCGCTTCGTGGATATAGATTGGCGCAAGATACGCCTCTTTCAGCGCGCGTACGCCGCCGATGTGGTCGAAATGCCCGTGCGTGAGCAACACGGCGACGCAGATTTTACCGTCTCGTGCCAGCGCATCCAACGCGGGCTGCGCTTCGCCGGGGTCGATTACGATAGCGTCCTTCGTATTGTCCGCGCCGAGAATATAGATATGTTCTCCCAGCGATCCGCTGGTAATCTGTCTAAAATACATTTTACTATCCTTCTTCTAGAATTAAGATAACATATAATTGTCGCTTAGAAATTAATAAAAACTCAAAACAATTTCTTCGAATACAATAATTTAGAAATTACTATAAATTAAAAAAGTTTCTTCGAATCCAATAAAATAGTATGCGGACCGTCGTTGATCAGTCGCACCTGCATCATCGCCTGAAATGTGCCGTGTTGCACGGGAACGCTCTGCGAAATCAACGCGATCGCCGCCTCATACAGCGGAATCGCCTGCTCTGGTCGTGCGGCCTTACTATAACTTGGGCGTTTGCCCTTTCTCGCGTCCGCGCAGAGCGTAAACTGTGACACCAGTAGCACGCTGCCGCCGCTGTCCTTGACGGAAAGATTCGGGATCTCGTTTTCATCGTCAAACACGCGAAGATCGACGATTTTGTCGCAGATATAGGTCAAGTCTGCTTCCGTGTCCCCTTCTTCTACGCCTAAAAATACGACGAGACCGCGCTTGATCTCGCCGACGATTTTTTCTGCTACTATCACCGAGGCTTCTGTTGTGCGCTGGATCACTGCTCTCATGGTAAAACTTTGCTCCTGTAGAACTTTAACTTGAAAAGTAAACGCGCTAATTTTGATCTTTTATCGATTCATGCGATAAACATCGCTGACGCACTTGAGTTTTTTCAGGTTGCGAATGATCACGTTGAGCTGCTCGGTATTGGAAACCTCAAACGTCATCTCGATGATATAGCGGTCGTCCGCCGCCGGCTTTCCGCTGATGGACTGAATGCTGACATTCAGGCTCGAAATCTGCTGCGAAATCGAGGATAGTGTACCCGGCCTGTTATCGCCCTCAATCTGCAGCGAAGCGTTGAACGCGCTCTTGGTATTGATCGCCCACTCGACCTCTATGATGCGTTCGATATCGGTCTGAAGGTTTGATACGTTGGGACAGTCCGCACGATGCACGGATACGCCGCGCCCGCGTGTGATGTAGCCAATGATCTTATCGCCCGGCAATGGGTTGCAGCAGTTGCCAAAGCGCACCGCCATGCCGAGGTCTCCCTTGACGATGATGCCGTTGACCGGCACATGCGTTTTAGTAGGTTCCTCTGTGTCTCCGCGGCGAATCTTCTCTGCGATTTCGAGCGCTTTGTCGTCTTTTTTCTTCAGCTCCAGTAGCTTATGCAATACTTGACTGGCGGACATGCCGCCAAAGCCGATCGAGGCGTAGATATCTTCGATGCCGCCGATGTTGAGCCGTTCGATCAGCGGATTCACAAATTCCGGCTTGATCAAATCGCTGATAATGAGGTTCTGGCGTTTTGCCGAGTCCTCCAGCAATTCTCTTCCGCGGGTAATGTTACCCTCGCGGTTTTCTTTCTTGAACCATTGACGGATTTTATTGCGCGCCGCCTGCGTTTTCACGATTTTGAGCCAGTCGAGGCTCGGGCCTGCCTGATTGTTTGCGGTGATGATCTCGACGACATCGTTTGTCTTGAGTTTATAATCCAGACGCACCAGCGCGCCGTTGATGCGCGCACCCTGCGTGTGATGCCCAATATTGGTATGGATGCGATAGGCAAAGTCCAGCGGCGTGGAGCCGCGCGGCAGGTCGATGATTTCCCCTTTCGGTGTGAGCACAAAAACGTACTCGCCGAGGAAATCTTTCATGATGCTCTCGACGAATTCCTGGCTGTCCTCGGTGGTGTCCCGCGCCTCAATGACCTGACGAAGCCAACTGGTCTTTTTATCCAGCAGACTCTGTACGTTTCGCCCTTCCTTATACATCCAGTGTGCCGCGATGCCGTATTCAGCGGTTTTGTGCATCTCCTTGGTGCGAATCTGCACCTCAAACGGGATGCCGTTGGGCGCAAGCAGAGTGGTATGCAGCGAACGATACATGTTTGGTTTTGGCGTTGCAATATAATCTTTAAATCTACCCGGCAGCGGTTTCCAGCCCGCGTGAATCACGCCCAGAGCGGCGTAGCAGTCGTTGACGGAATCGACAATGACGCGAATGGCGATGAGGTCGTAAATCTCTGCGATGGTGCTATTTTGGCGCTGCATCTTTTTATAAACGCTATAGAGATGCTTTGGTCTGCCGCTGATGGTGGATTCGATTCCGGCGGCGGCAAGCTCTTCTTTGATGACGCGCTTCGCGTTGTCCAGCGTCTCCTGCCGCTCCGCCTGTTTTTCCTTAAACTGACGGCTGATGTCGGCATAGTCTTCCGGCATGAGATACATAAAAGAAAGGTCTTCCAACTCGCCCTTGATGGCGCCCATACCGAAGCGGTGCGCGAGGGGAGCGTAGACCTCAAGTGTTTCCTTTGCCTTTCGCATGCGTTTGTAAGGGTTACAGTACGCAAGGGTTCGCATATTGTGCAACCGGTCGGCGAGCTTAATGATAACCACGCGCACATCCGCAGCGATTGCTAGAAAGAGTTTTCTGAGATTCTCAGATTGCTCCTGTTTTTTTGTAATATATGTTTGCTGTCCGCTCTTGGTCAGCTTGGTGACACCGTCGACAAGCTTGGCAACTTCCGCGCCAAATTTTGCTTCGATGTCTGCTATGGTAATATTATCCCCGTCTTCTACCACGTCGTGCAGCACTGCCGCGATGACACTGGAGGAATCCATGCCCATGTCCATAACAAGGCGGGCAACCTCTAACGGGTGCACCACATAAGGCTCGCCAGACTCACGTAATTGGGTCGAGTGCGTTTGATAAGCAAAATCGACGGCGCGTTGAAATGTCTCCGTCTGTTCCGGAGAATATCGTTTGGAAAACTCTTGTATCAGTTCCTGCTTATCCATCTAAACGCACCTCCTCCCGCCAACAGTACGAAAAGCGGGTTCAACACCTCACGCGAGGAATTAGGCAATAGAATACCGCCTTTTACCAATATAAGTCAACCGATGAAGCTAAAATTTCAGAATATCTTCGCAATCAGTCGGTTTTCTGCTATCGCGCTAACAAGTAATGAACGATTTCTTGCAATTCTAGCATTCTCAATCATTACTGTGATCTTTGTTTTGATCATAACAATCTAAATTTAATTGGAGTAAAAAAATCAACGGCGAACCGTTGATCTTTTACTATGTTGCATATTTTTAATATTGCATGACAGACTGCACGTCGTAGCCGGCAAGCGGTGTGCGCCCATCAAACTCCGAACTCAGTTCAATTGCAAATCGTAACCCGACTACGTCGCCGCCTGCCTGCTCGACGAGTTTTACGGTAGCCAGAGCGGTTCCGCCGGTTGCGAGCAGGTCGTCTACGATGACAACCTTCTGCCCGGGTTTGATTGCATCTGTGTGTATCTCCAAAACGTCAGTACCATACTCAAGCCCATATTCATGACGCAGAGTTTCACAAGGTAGTTTTCCTGGTTTGCGCGCGAGAACAAAGCCCGCGCCAAGCGCATAGGCAAGCGCGGCGCCAATGACGAATCCGCGCGCTTCGGGTCCTACCACAAGGTCTACCTGACGATCACGCAGCGAATCCGCAATGGTCTCGATCAGTGCGTGGTAACCTTCTTTATCCTTGAGCAGCGTGGTGATATCGCGGAATAATACGCCCTTGATCGGGAAATCCGGTATGCTGCGAATCTTATCCTTGAGTTCCATGTTATGCCTCCTGTTGGTCGATTAACATTCGATAGAGTGGGCTTTCGCCAAGTGTTCGCGGCGTGCAGCCGTTATTCTGGCAGATCAGCCCTAATTCCGGATCGTAAGAGAAAAACGAAAGTTGCGTAAACACGCAAAGCGCAAACAATTCTTCGTTTCGAAACGCTCGAATGAGCGCGGAGAGCGAAACGGAACCTTCACTCAGCACGCCTTGCAGCCGCCGATAATGTTTTCGCATCCCTGCATCATCCAAACGTGACTGGAAACGCCCCTGATGCGAACCATACCATTCGGTCATTTTACCATCCGAACAGTCTTCATTATACAGTCTTTGCTGAAAAAAAGCATTAAAAAACGCAACTTTTTCTTCTGACGCGTTTGCACAAATCCAGAAAAGTTCCACACTTTCGCTGCCGCGATATTCGTTGATCGTTGGGCGCGCGAGCAAGTCCCAGTCCGCCGCCGTGTTCAGCGGCTCAAGCAGTTCGCTCTTGCCAAACGCGACCACACGCATGACCTGATCTAGTTGCACCACGCTGGCGCAAAAGTGTTTATCGTCTTTCCCGATCGTTCGAAGGGACGCAAACCGCACACCATCAAAGCGGAACACGGGCTCTGCGTTTCCCTCGCCATAAGGAGCCAGCAAGCGCAGTTCCTTGACACGCGGCGCAGTCAGCTCGCTCAAGCGAACCGTTTCATCGTAATAAAACGCGGGGTAAAAATCTTCCGGACGATAATTTTCTTCGATTTGCCGCTCAAACTCTGAGCGAAAGACTTCATACTTCTCTTTTGCGATCGTAACGCCAGCCGCGCGCGCGTGTCCGCCGTAACGAACAAACATATGCGCAAACACACTGAGGTTTTCAAATAGATCGATGCCGGCGATGCTGCGTCCCGATCCGGTGAGCAACCCGTTTTGTTCTGCAAAAAGAATGACAGGCAGGTGATACCGTTCGCATAAACGCGAGGCAACGATGCCGATGACGCCAGCGTTCCAGCTTTCGTGCGTCAGCAGAATCGCGCGGCCAATTTGTCCCCGCTCGGCGATCTGCCGCTCTGCTTCTTCCAGAATTTCGTTTTCCGTATCCCTGCGCCGCTGGTTGTATTCGTTGAGTGTTACGGCGATTTCATCCGCACGCGCCATCTCTTCGCCAAGGAGCAGATGAACCGCTTCCAGCGCGCTCGCCATTCTGCCCGCGGCATTGAGGCGCGGAGCGATCATAAACGAAACCGTCATCTCATCCACGCGCGGTTGATTGAATCCTGCTGCACGCAGGAGCGCGGAAAGTCCCGTCAGCGACTGAATGTGCTTGAGCCCGCAGGCCGCAATCACGCGATTCTCCCCTGTTAGCGGCACGACATCCGCAATGGTGGCAACCGCCGCGAGTGCAAGTTCTTCCGGCGTGTACGTTCCACCGTTGAGCGCCTGAATGAGCTTCAGCGCGACGCCCGCACCGCATAAGTAGCGATTTGGGTAGGTCGAATCTTTGCGCGAGGCGGCTACGACCGCAACACACTGCGGAATCGTCTTGCCGACACTGTGGTGATCCGTTACGACCACATCGATGCCAAGCGCTGAGCTGAGCTCAATTTCATCATAAGCAGATACGCCGTTATCGACAGTGATGATTAAGTTTACGCCGTGTTTATGGAGCAAGCGCACCGCATCGGCAGACATGCCGTAGCCTTCGCTGTGGCGGTGCGGAATATAGTATTCCACGCTCGCGCCCATTTTGCGCAGTCGCTGCACCAGCATCGCGGTGGAGCAAACGCCGTCCGCGTCATAGTCGCCAAATACGCAGATATGCTCCTCATCGTCGATGGCGCGGCGGACGCGATCTGCCGCCGCCTGCATATCCGGCAACAAAAACGGATCGAGCAGTTCGCTCTCTTTGGGATTGAGAAAGCGCCGCGCATCCTCCACCGAGGAAACGCCGCGCCGAAGGAGCGCCCGCGCGATGATCTGCGAGCAGTTGAGTTCACTTGCGATTGTTTCGACGAGAACCGGATCGCAATTGACCGGTTCGCGCGCAATCAGGCGGTTGTTCATCGTTCGCTCAGGTAAACGCCGATGGCGCATTCGATTCGTTTTCGCATCAGTTGGCAGCTGATTTCATGCGGATGATCCAGCGCGCCGCCGTAAAGCACCGCGTTTGCCATACATCCTCCGCTGCAATAATATTTTGCCCAGCAGTTTTTGCAGGTATCTTTCGTGCAGACGTTACACCTCAAAAACGAATCTTGCAGGTCGCTTCTGAGTGCGGGATGATCCAGCGTACCAAGCTTCCACTCCTGCATGCCAACAAATTGATGGCAAGGATAGATATCGCCTTCCGGCGTAATCGCGACGTATTCCGTACCCGCGCCGCAACCATTGATGCGTTTTCTCAGGCAGGGGCCGCCGTCGGGATCGAACATAAAGTGAAAGAAGTTAAACCAGGTATCGGTGCTTTTCCGCGCTTCGAGATAGTACGCCGCGAGTGCCTCGTACTCCTGATCGATTCTGGCGAGATGCTCCGGCAGAAGGCTATAGGGACTATCGTCAGGCAGAACAGCGGGCTCTAGCGAAATCTGGTCGAAGCCATACCCGGTCAGCGCCTTGACATCCTCCAAAAAATCGAGATTGTCGCGCGTAAACGTACCGCGGATGTAGTATTCCTTATTCCCGCGCCCGGCGACGAGCTTCTTTGCTTGGTTGAGGATGATATCAAACGAGCCTTTGCCGTTCACGGTAGGCCGGAGCGCATCATGAATCTCTTTGCGCCCGTCGAGGCTGATGACAACGTTGTGCATTTCGCGGTTGATGAAGTCGATATTTTCATCGTCCAACGCCACGCAGTTGGTGGTGATCGTGAAATGGATGATCTTGTTGAATCTCTTCTCCAACTCACGCCCGTAGGCGACGAGTTGTTTGCAGACTTCCCAGTTCATCAGCGGTTCACCGCCGAATAAATCCACTTCCAAATGCTGGCGTGTGCCGCTGCGCTCCATCAACAAGTCGAGCGCCTGCTTGCCGGTTTCATACGACATGAGCATCCGTTCGCCATGAAAATCTCCCGTCGCAGCAAAGCAATAACGGCAGCGAAGGTTGCAGTCGTGCGCCACGTGCAGGCACATGGATTTGATCGCGCTGCCACCGGCGATCTGCGGCGCGGTGGGTGTTTCTGTTTCAAACGCGCCGGAGGATTTTAACTCCTCCAAGTCGGCGAGCACCTCGGAAACAGTCTGCGCGTCCACACCGACGGCATACGGGTTTCCCCCGCGCTCCATCGCTTGAACAATCGCGAACGCTGCGTCATCTACAGTATGAATGGCACCGCTCTCGACATCGAGCAGTACATTTTGATTTTGAAATTTGAACGAATGGATCAATTGAACTCTCCTTTGGATCTGTGCGCTTATTTCAAGAGACAAAAAAAGGCCGATAGTGGCCTTTCTTTGCGGATCGGCTGATCAAAGATAGCCTAATTACTTTTCTTCTTTCGCGCACTTCTGGTTGGCAACCGTGCAAGAGGTTTTGCATGCCGACTGGCAGCTCGCCTGGCACTCGCCGCACGCGGTGTTTTTGCCCGCTTTGATGCAGGGCTTCTGAATGGTTTCAACATGTTTCATGGCTGAATTCCTCCGAAACGATATCTCTCTTTGGGGATTATACACGATTTTCGCTTACAGCGCAAGCGCAGCCGTGTCACGTGCAATGGTCATCTCTTCATCCGTCGGGATCACGTAAACGTGCACTTTGCTCGTGGGTTTGGTGATCTCCAGGTCGGTTGCACGCGGGCAGGAAAGGTTGAATTCCCAATCCATGTCCATGCCGAGATATTCGAGCCCTTGCAGGATCATCTCGCGAATATAGCCGTCATTTTCCGCAACGCCCGCGGTCATCACGATGGCATCTACGCCGCCGAGCGTCGCCGCATACGCGCCGATATACTGGCGAACTTTATAACAAAACATTTTGCGGGCAAGCGCCGCGCGCGCATTCCCCTGTTTGGCAGCGGCGGCAAGATCGCGAAAATCGCTGCTCACGCCGGAGATGCCGAGCATGCCGCTCTGCTTATTCATGTACGCGTCGATCTCCTGCGCATTCATGCCGGTTTTGTCCATGAGAAACGGAATGATCGCGGGATCGATGCTGCCGCAGCGCGTGCCCATCGGCACGCCTTCCAGCGGCGTTAAGCCCATAGATGTATCCATGCACTTTCCGCCCTTGACAGCGGAGAGGCTGGAGCCATTGCCGAGATGGCAGGTGATGACGCGCGTGTCTTCCTTTTTCATACCGAGGTCGACGAGCTTTTTGATCGCCTGACCGGAAACGTAGCGGTGCGATGTGCCATGAAAGCCATAGCGACGCACTTTGTACTCGATATATGCTTCATACGGCAGAGCGTACATATACGCTTCCGCAGGCATGGTCTGTCCCCAGGCGGTGTCAAACACCGCAACCATCGGCACACCAGGCATTGCGGCCATGCAGCCGCGAATTCCCATCAGGTTTGCGGGGTTATGCAGAGGACCTAGCGGAATGCATTCTTCGATTGCTTCGAGGACCTGATCGTCGATCAGCACGGGTGCCGAGTATTTCTCGCCGCCGTGCAGTACGCGGTGACCCACAGCGCAAATGCTGCTCATATCCTTGATGACGCCAATCTTCGGGTCAGCCAATACGGCTAGAACGAGCTTGATTGCGTCTTCGTGCGTCTTCATGGGGCTTTCTTTTTTAATGTCCTCGCCGTTTGCGGATATATAACTCAGGACAGACTTTGCGATACCGATGCGTTCGCAGATGCCCTTTGCAATGATCTGTTTTTCATCGATGTCGATGAGCTGATACTTCAACGAAGAGCTGCCTGCGTTGATGACTAGAATGTTTGTCATTGTGAACGGTTCTCCTTACAAATTCTGTGCCTGAACGGCGGTCATTGCAACGACGGATACGATATCCTCCACGCTGCAACCGCGCGAGAGATCGTTGATGGGATACCGGAATCCCTGACAGATTGGCCCGATTGCTTCCGCGCCCGCAAGGCGCTGCACCAGCTTGTAGCCGATGTTGCCCGCCTGCAAATCGGGGAAGATCATGACGTTTGCCTTGCCCGCAACCGGGCTGCCGGGGCACTTGAGCTGGCCGACCTTGGGCACGAGCGCCGCGTCCGCCTGCAACTCACCGTCACAAACGAGTTCGGGCGCAAGTTCGTGCACGAGGCGTGTGGCCTCGACGACCTTATCGACAAGCTCGTGCTTGGCGCTGCCCTTGGTGGAGAAGGAAAGCATAGCAACCCTTGGCTGCATACCGCAGAGGCACTGCGCCGTCTGCGCGGAAGAAATCGCGATTGCCGCTAGCTGCTCTGCCGTGGGGTTCGGGTTCACCGCACAGTCGCCGAAAATCATCATTCCATCGTCGCCATACGCTTTGTTTTGCAACTCCATAATAAAGCAGCTGGACACAACCGAAATACCCTTTGCCATCTTGATGATTTGAAGGCCCGGGCGAAGCGTATCACCAGTGGTGCTGATTGCTCCGGCGACCATGCCGTCTGCACGCCCATTTTTAATCATCATTGCGGCGAAGAACTTGGTGTCCTTCATCATCTTTTCTGCGCCTTCGGGCGTCATGCCCTTATCTTTGCGCATTTCGTAATACTCCGTAACATAAGCCGGAAAATCCGGGTCTTTTTCGGGATCAACAAGAGAAACGCCGTCGAGTGTTACGTTGAATTTCTCGGCAACTGCCAGAATTTCATCCGTTTTCCCGAGCAGCGTTACTTCGGCGATTCCTTCTGCTTTGATCAGTGCCACCGCTTGTACGGTGCGTTCTTCTGATCCTTCCGGTAGGAGAATATGCTTTTTGTGCATCTTAGCCTTAACCTTGATCGTATCCATCAAAGCCATTTTAGTATCTGCGCCTCCATTTAATTTGAATTCATGCAGATGTAGAATTGAACAAAAAATGTTCATTTCTATCATTTTTCTTACATTTTGTTCTCAACCGATAGAGTATACCACAATCATATCCAAAATGGTATACTTGTCATACGAAAAAATTCAGGCATTTAGCGGAGAAATTCATCATGCGTGTCGTCGGAATCATCGCGGAGTACAATCCGCTACATAACGGTCATATCTATCATTTGGAGCGCGCAAGAGCGCTTTCCGGTGCGGATTATTGCATCGTTGTGCTCTCCGGCAATTTTGTGCAGCGCGGTGAAGCAGCCTGTACGGATAAGTTTTCACGCGCGAGCTGGGCACTGCGCGCAGGCGCCGATCTTGTGCTCGAACTGCCTAGCATGTATGCGGTCGCCCCGGCAGAGCGTTTTGCCGCTGGCGGGGTACGAACGCTCAACGCAACGGGCGTGGTCACAGACCTTGCGTTTGGCTGCGAAGCACCGGATTTACGCACGCTGTATCAATTATCTGACATCATCGCAACCGAGCCGCCCGCGCTGCAGGACGCGATTAAAAGGCATCTTTCGCTTGGTAAAAGCTATCCGCGCGCACGATTTGACGCACTTTCCGAGTATGGTGTGCCGAAAACCATGCTTGCCGCAATTGCACAGCCGAACAATATCCTCGCGATTGAGTATCTTGGCGCGATCCGGCGGTATGCGACCGGCATCGAGCCGCTCCCCATCGAGCGCATCGGCACCGGCTACCACAGCGAAGAAATCGCAGGCGAATTTGCCAGCGCAACGGCAATTCGCAGGGCGATTGTCGAGGGGAGAAACGAGATTCTAACAACGATGCCGAACTTTGTCGGCGGCGCACTATTGTATGACGATCAGTTCATCATTCCGCAGGAAGCGCTCAGCGACGTGATGCTCTACGCCATCCGCCGCATGTCCGCGGCCGATCTTTCGGCGCTGCCCGACGTAGGCGAAGGGTTTGAAAACGTACTCTATCGCTCCGTGCGCTCCGCACGATCGCTAACAGAATTTTACGAGCTGATTAAGTCAAAGCGCTATACGCTCGCGCGGTGCAAGCGCATCGTCGCTTGCGCACTGCTCGGCATAACGGCGGATCAGGTGCGAAAGATGGAGCAAAGCCGCGAAGGCAGCTATCTCAAGGTGCTTGGTTTTCGCAAGCAGGCGCGCGCACTCATCAGCGAAATCGCCAAGCGTAAAACCGCGCCGCTCATCTTGCGTAACAGCGATCTGGAAGATTGTCCCGCATTTGTGCGGCAAAACGTGGAGACCGACATGCTCAGCACGGACATACTCAGCTATGTCACCACGCAAGAGATCAAGCGCGACCTCAGCGGAGCGGTCATACTCTAACAAGAAACGGCTTATCAGTAATAATCGAAATATTTTAAAGTATCAAAAGTTCAATTGTGTAAACAAATAACAAAGACGCGTTTGGTTTAAATCAATCGCGTCTTTCTTATATGGAATGATTCTGGTTTTAGGATTCGATGAGTTTGCGAATCGCAGGTAGATGCTTGATCACAGCGTGTCTGCCTTCTTCGATTGTCGCGCTCGCTTGATCGACCTGAAAACGTCCGCTCACGAACAAAACCTCTGGCACGAGCATGATATCCGCCTCTTCCCTGCGGTATTTGGTGAGCTCCCACTGCATGATTGAGATCGTATGGTTCAGCATCGAATATGCACCCATGTCGGAGACGTCCTTAATGTCACCGTGGTAGCCAACGTCTACGCCGATGACGACATCCATGCCGTGGTCACGCAAGGTTTTGCAGGGCACACGCTCCAGCACGCCGCCGTCGATATAGGTTTTTCCGTTGAGCCTTACAGGTTCAAAAAACGCAGGCATCGACATGCTCGCGCGGATGCTTTCGTGCAGAGGTCCTTCCTCCAGCACGTCCAGCTTGCCCGCCTCTGCGTCTACAGCGACGCAGCAAAACGGAATCTTCGTTTCTGCGAACGGTTTGTTGTGCGTTAACACACGAACCAGCTCTTCCAGCCGTTCGCCTTTTAGAACGCCGCCGGAAATCGGAAGTTTTACATCCAGATAGTCATAGAGCTTGATCGACTTGATGAATTTTTCGAGCAGTTCAAGATCGGTGCCAACGCTGTAGATGCCACCGACGATTGCCCCCATGCTACTGCCGGAGATCATGTCGATCGGAATCCCAGCTTTCTCCAGCTCCTGTAAGACGCCGATGTGCGCAAAGCCTTTTACGCTGCCCGCGCCAAGCGCGAGTCCCACTTTTTTCTTCATATCCAGCTGATCCTGTTTCTATTTTATATCATTATAATCTGATCATTTGAGAAAACGAGCCGGAGGGCTATCCTCGGCTCGTTATTCGTTTTATTTAAAAGTCTTCGCCTTCGTCTTCATCATTCGACTCGATGAACTCGATCAGGCGCTTGCGGGGCTTCTTTTCTTTTGGCTCTTTTGGCTCCTTTGGCGCTTTGGCGATGGGTTCTTCCCAGTCTTCATCGTCTTCTTCGTCTTCATCGTCATCCTCTGCCTCAAGCAGACGCGAGAACAACCCCTTCTTCTTCGGGGGCGCTTCCTCTACGCGCGCTTCACGGCGGCGGGGCGCTTCCTCGACTTCTTCCGCAGGAGTGGGACGGCTCACGGGGCGCGAAAACTGGCGCGTCGCGGTGGGGTCTTCTTCTACCGCGTAACGATCCGCTGCGGCGTGTTGCGCGCGCGGCTGGCGCGGGGGCTCACTATAGGCTGGCTCAGCATAGCGAACAGGTTCCACATAACGCGGTTGTTCCACTACGGCGGGTTGCGAGGGCATGTACTGCGCTTGAGCCGCATAATACGGTTCCGGTGTTTGCGCACGAACCGGCGCGGGCACGGCAATATCGTCCACTCCAAGTTCTTTGCGGTTCGTCTCAATCATCTGATGATACTCGCCAAGGTAGCGCTGCAGGTCGACGAGGATTTCATCGGCATACTTGCGCGCACCATTATAAATTGCAGTTGCGTTGTCTTCCGCTTCGGCGGCGATTCCGCTTGCGCGTGTAAACGCTTCTCTGTAAACTTCGCTCTCACCGACGCGGTGGTCAAACTCGGCCTGTGCGTCCGCGCGGATGCCGTCCGCTTGTGCCTGCGCCTGACTCAGGATGGTGTCTGCTTCCTGATGCGCCTGCTCAACGATTTCCATCGCGTTCTCTTTGGAACCTGCAATGGTGTTTTCCGCTTCAGAGAGGATGCCGGTTGCGCGGCGGATGTCTTCGGGAATGACAACTTTGAGGTCTTCTAACAGATCCAGCAAACGGTCAACTTCAACAACACGCTTGTTTGTGCCGCCGAATTTCGAGCGGGGGCTTTCCTCCAGCTCCTGCTTGATGCGGTTTATAATACTGAAAATTTTCATGGTTTGTGCGCTGCTCATGGTTTTTTTAACCTTTCTGCAATGATATTCTGAATACTATCTGGTACGAGTCCGCTAATATTTCCGCCCATGGAACCGATTTCCCGCACGGCGCTGGAGCTTAAAAAAGAATGCTCCGGCCTCGCCATGAAGTAAACGGTAACCACGTCCGGCGCGAGGTGGAGATTGAGTGCATTGATTTGAAACTCATACTCAAAATCCATAGTCGCCCGCAGGCCACGAATGATATAGTCCGCGCCAAGTGAATGCGCGTAATCGACCAATAAACCATCAAAGTGCGTCACGACGACGTTTTTCATTCCCTCATCCTGTACCATTTGCGTGATCATATCGACGCGTTCCTCAATGGAAAAAACGGGGTGCTTGGCTGCATTGTTGAGTACGCTGACATAGACGCGGTCAAACATTTCAATCGCCCGCTCCAACACATCGTGATGCCCGATGGTAAACGGGTCAAAACTACCGGGGTACACGCAGGTTCGCATGTTCGCCTGCCTTTCTCAAGGTGCGTGCCTTAGTCAGGCTGCGCCTCGTCGCTTGTGCGCTCAAATATCGAAATGGCGCAAGTGCCGTAATGTCTTGTTTGAACCAGCATTGCCAGCCGCTCATCAATTACGGGCGGAAACTTCACTGCATGCTCAATGATAACGCGTCCATCCGGGTTTAACAATCCAAGATAAAAAACCTGTAAGGCGGCCATCTGCGCGGTTCCATCCTGATAGGGTGCGTCAATAAAGACAAAATCGAACCGTTCCCCCGTCCGCGCGAAATCGTTCAGGCACGCGGCATAATCCTTAACGAGCACCTGTACGATGGAATCCAGCTTGAGCAATTTCGCGTTTTGGCGAATCTGCTCGGCGCAGTCGCGGTTTCGATCGTTGCAAACTACTTTTTTCGCCCCGCGTGAGGCGGACTCAAGGCCGAGATTGCCGGAGCCGGAAAAAAGATCCAGAACGACGCTGTCGGGAATATCGAACTGCAACATTCCGAAAAGCGCTTCCTTCACACGATCGAGCGTCGGGCGTGTATCCATGCCCGTCGGCGCGTCAAAGTGGCGTCCGCGCGCCAAACCCGCGATGATTCTCAAAATGTCCTCCCGAAGCAATCCGTCAATTGGGGCAAATGTAGGCATAACACTAAGTTTGAACCTGCATAATAAGCCACAATAAGTTACTATAGTATATCACCGCAATAGTGAGCGCACAAGATAAAATCGGCTTTTCACGAGTTTGCGCGGTGTTTGCCGCCGTTCATGAAATGCATCTTGCGCCAAGGTACAGGAGTTGACGCAGTTAATTTTTCAGAATCGGCCCGATGCCGGCTTGCAAAAACAGGTCGTAAGGGTTGACATATTTCCCTTCCGGCGTCACTAAGCCGAGGTGAAGATGATACGCAACGCTGTTGCCCGTACTGCCGACAATGCCGATCTGCTGCCCCTGCGTGACCTTATCGCCCTCTTTGACGAATTTGGTCAGCTCATACATGTGATAGTAATGATAGACATATCCATACGGGTCTTCGATCATGACGTAATATCCGGGAATCGGTAGATAGCCAATATATTTGACCACGCCATCTGTCATGGACACAATCGGTGTTTTTGCGCGGCGCTTGATGTCCGTTCCCATATGAAGGCGTGTCTTATGCGAGCGCGGATCATACCAGCCGTCCTTGATCTGCCCGCCCTTGACCGGGTGAATGATTGTTGTGAGATACTCTTGCGGGAACTGATACGATACAAGCGACGCTACGCTGCCGTCGTCATTATAGACGGTGTTGAAGTAGTCCAGCGCGAGAACGCCCTCTACGAGTTGATCATGGGTGCCAATACCCGCGAGGTCTTCAAACGACGGGTTCGGCCAGGTGATCGTAATGCCTTTGTATGCGTTTCCCTCTCGCTGAACGGAAAGTGTTTCCGCAATGGCATCGGTCATGCCTTCGCCATAGATGTAGTAAAGCGCGGCGCATTCGCGCCAGGTTAAATTCACCTGCGGCTGACCTTTGGCATCCAGAGAAATCTCTGCGGCGCGAAAGTCCCGGCTGATGCTGCGCACGCAGTCTGCGGAAGCAAGCTGCATGGAGCGATTGAGTGTATCTGACAATGCAATAAACGAGGCGACATTTTGCGCATAGCTATCATAAACCGCCGGGTCAAACTCTTTTGTCGTTGCTTTCCATGTCGTCCAGTCCGGGCGCAAGCTTGTCTTCATCAGCCGTGCCGCGGCGTCAAACGAGCTTCGTATCCGCTGGCCTTTCGTCATCTTGCTGTCGAGGCTCGTGCTAGAGATGAATCCCGCTTCCCAGCGGAGCTTCTCTGCGGCGTAGGCTGCCGCGTCGCCGGGGCGCGTGTTAGCGCCGGTGCATGCCTCGGTCAAAATCGCGATGACCTCCGAAGGTTCCGGCGTCGGTTCCGGCGCGGGGGTTGACGCGGCAAGCGATACGCGAATAGAAGCTGTCGATGCCGCAAGCAGCACCGACAGCAATACAATTGTTATTTTAGTTGTTTCCCTGCGGCTCAATTAAAGACGTCCGTTGGAATTGGCGTAGGAGTTTCTGTCGCCGGAGGCGGCGTAACATCTGTTCCACCGCCAGAGGTCGTTGCACCCGGCGTCGGCGAAACATCTGTGTCGGTACCATCGCCCAAATCCGGCAGCGGCGCTGGCATATACTTATACTCTAAAACATGAAGTACATCTGCTATCGTCCAGTTATCCGTCCACGGGGCATCGCCCGCTTTCAGTTTGATGTCAGCGATGGATTTCGGCAAAACCAACTGGGAACGAATGGTTCCGGTCACGGTATCCGTCGGGTCTCCGTCACGGATATCGCAGGTTGTTCCGTAGCCGATGTTATACCACATCCAGCGCGCATCCGGCACCGTCAGTCGAATGCAAGCATGGCTTGCTTTCTTCCCGAGGTCGTCGTAAGAAGACTGAACGAGCGAGTTCAAGTTCTGTGCCTTATCGTAGAGGATCGAGTGAAAATAGGTTCTGCTATGAATCAGCGTCAGGTATTGCGCTGCTTCCAGATTGACAAATTGGTAAAAGCGCTCTTTGGGAATCCCGATTTGCCAGATTCCGCTCGTGGTTTCATGACCGTATTCTTTGTTTGGATTTCCCGTAGAGCAGAGCATGTAGCGCACGGGCTGGGTTAAATCCGGCTTGCCGAATTTTGTGCCGTCGTCAATTCGCTTATAGACCATAACGACCTGCCACTGCTTATCTACGATGATATAGTACGTTTTCGGATCGGGAAACCCGTCCTTTAACAGCACTTTCGCTTTCACGTTCATATCGTCGGTGCTTCCAACCAGCTCTTCATAGGTCATGTTGACCGTAGGCGCATAGTAAGAAAACGGCAGCGGCGTTGGCGTTGGCTCCGGCGTTGCGGTAGGAGAAGGCATTGCGCCGAAATCCTCATCGTTGAGATCCACAACCTCCAGGCTGACAACCACAGGTTCCGGTGTCGCCGTCGGTTCTGCCGTCTGAGTCGGCTGAGCCGAACCTGAGCAGCCAAAAGCAAAAAGAGCGGCAATCACAAGACCTGCCAGCAGCAGCGTCTTGATGAGATGTCGTCCTAAGGGTATAATCATATTACCTCTTAATACATGAATTGATTGAAAGAGCGATCTAATTTGGAGTTTTCCGTGTGAAAAATCCACAAATATTTGGCATCCTCGCTTTTCGAATCGCGAGTATTGTACCATACCGCCGCGATAGTTTCTCTTTAAAAAATGAAAGTTCACAATTTTTCCCGATTGAGTTTGCTTCCCGTCATTCGGGTTCCGGCTCTTGCTGCGCTTCCTGCTCGTGTTGCGCGGGGGTACGCAAGCTCTGCAACATGCTCAGCGCTTTTGCGCCAAACTCCAGTGAGCTTTCCGTATACGCGCTCAACGCGCGCAAGATTTCTCCGCGCACCGCCTCCGAAAGCTTGACGCGATCCATGTCCGCGTCCTCCATCATCAGCATGCGGCGCATCCCTTCCAGAGCTGTTTTGCTGACCGGCTCGCCGTGCTGCACGCAGGCGTTACAAACTGCGCCGCCGCGCGCGGAAAAGCGCACAATCGCATCCTGACGAATATCCCGCCCGCACTGGGCGCAGACCGTGATGGAAGGCTTATAACCCGTGGTGTTGAGATAGCGCACCAAAAAGCAGCAGAATAAATCCTGCGGATTGGAAGCGCCATACGATAAAAAAGACAGAGAATGATACAGAAGCGAAAAAAGCGCCTCGTTCGGCTCGTTTTCGGGTGCTGCGTCATGACAAAGCCGCAGCATCACAGAGCCGATAGAGTAACGCTCATAATCCTCGCGGATCGGATAAAATGTTTCCCGGATGTCGCAGGCGTTGATAATCGCCCGATCGCGACCGGTAAAAATCTCAAATTGTCCAAAAACAAACGGTTGGCAGGCGTTGACCAGCGGGCTCTGCGACTTGCGGCAGCCGCGCGCCTTGGCATCCATGCGTCCGTGTTGAATGGTGAATATGCTTAAAATTCGATCGTTCTCACGGTAGTTTGCATACCGCGTGACGATTCCTTCCGCGCAGATGACCGGCATCGCCTATTACCCCCAAACCGGAGCGTTTATTCGTATCCGAGCTCGTGCAGCATGCCCGGACGATTGCGCCAGTCTTCCTTAATCTTCACCCAGAGTTGCAGATTGATCGGGCAGCCAAGCATCCACTCGATGTCTTTGCGCGATTCCTGCCCGATGCGCTTGAGCATGGAGCCGCCTTTGCCGATGATGATGCCCTTGTGAGATTCGCGCTCACAGTAGATGGTTGCGTACACATCCATCATATCCCGATCTTCCCTGCGCTCCATTTTGTCCACGCCGACGCCGATTCCATGCGGAACCTCTTCGTGCAGCATCAAGAGCGCTTTTTCACGAATAAGTTCGCCAACGATGATGCGCTCCGGCTGGTCGGTCACCATGTCGTCCGGAAAATATTGTGGCCCCGGCACCAAATATGTGCTGAGCGTATGTTCGAGCTCTTCCAGCCCTTTTCCCGTTCCTGCCGAGCCGCGCAGAATCGCCTTGATGAAGTCATGCTGCTCCAGCGTTTCCTGACACTCGTTTGTCTGACCCATGCTTGCCGCGTCCGTTTTGTTGATAAACGCGATGACGGGTGCTTTCGCATGGCTGAGTTTTTCGAGGATTGCCGCGTCCCGCTCGCGCACGCCCTGTTCAGCGTCCGCCACAAAGAGGATCGCCTCCACTTCGTTGATCGCGTCATAAGCGACTTTTTGCATGTATTCGCCGAGTTTGTTTTTCGGGTTCGTCACGCCGGGCGTATCGAGAAATACCATCTGATAATCCGGTTTGGACAGAACACCTGTAATCTTATTGCGCGTGGTCTGCGCGCGGTCGCTCACGATTGCGATCTTCTGACCGATAAGCTTGTTGAGAATAGTCGATTTGCCGACATTCGGGCAGCCGATGATGGAAACAAACCCAGATCGAAACTCGCTCATAATAAATCCTCCGGTCCAAACGAATGCGGCAGTAGATCGCCGAGCGTAGACTCGATAAAGTTGCGCTTCGCGTCGGCAAACACCACGGGCATATCTTCGTTGCAAAACTCACGGAGCACCTGACGGCAAACACCGCAGGGAGCCGCGGGATTTTTGCCCGAGCAGACGATGACGATGGATTCAAAATCGCGCTCGCCCTCGGACACGGCTTTAAACATCGCCGTGCGCTCCGCGCAGTTGGTCGGCGTATAGGATGCGTTCTCGATATTGCAGCCGAGATAATACTTGCCGCTTGCGCTTTTTAAGCATGCGCCAACCTGAAAATGGGAATATGGCGTATATGCCCGCTCCATCGCCTCATAGGCGAGATCAAGCATTTTCTCGCGTTCATCCGCGCTGATCTGATTCATCGTTGGTACCCCAGTTCGTTTA
>Ga0302289_1000270_pt1 | contig 26298 bp, 20 predicted proteins | sample III_Fen_N1_2_FD_194552 | JGI IMG/M metagenome (GOLD analysis project Ga0302289, IMG submission 194552) | Peat permafrost microbial communities from Stordalen Mire near Abisko, Sweden - III_Fen_N1_2 | ecosystem: Environmental > Terrestrial > Soil > Wetlands > Permafrost | place: Sweden: Abisko... | reverse complement strand
TCCTGAACGGATCTTTCCGCTCCATTCGAAATAGCCGCCGTCTCATTGCATTTGAACGCGAGTGGTGCGGAGAAAAACTTACGGTTCTTCTGTCCTTTTCCGTTACATCGCAGAGAGTCGCCGGAGCAGGAAGCGTTCTGATTTCAACAGCCGGGCGCACGGAATACAGCGGAGTCCTTGCACCGTATGAAGGAATCATTCTTCGAACTGAGATGAAAACCTGATTCCCTAATTATGATATTTCTCAAACCAATTCCTTTCCCGGATGAACCGGATCGTACGCCCTGGTGATTTCAGTAAAAGTCAGCCGCATACAGTCGCTTTTGCATGCACCGTCAACGAAATGAGGAGAACAATGTATGAAAGAGCCCAATGCGACCCGCAACCAGTTCACCTTCAGTCTTGGTACGGTCGGAAGAGATATGCTATACGCGCTTGTCGGGACATTCATGACCTTTTATCTCACGGAAGTTCTGGATTTGCCTGATTCCACACTCTGGGGAGCAGTGACAATTCTCTTCATCATCGGAATGTACGATGCGTTCAATGACCCTTTCATGGGTATTCTTGTGGATAACACCAAAGGACGTTTCGGCAAATTTAAGCCTTGGATCGCAATCGGCGCAATTCTGTCCGCTGCGTTTACGGTGTTGTTTTACACCGATTTTGGGTTTCGCGGTACAGATTTTCTTGTTATATTTACGATAACGTATCTGCTGTGGGAAATCAGCTATACCGCCAACGACATCGCATTCTGGTCCATGCTGCCGTCTTTGTCTCTTAACCAGAAGGTCCGAGAAAAAATCGGTGCTACGGCTCGAATTTGCGCGAACATCGGAATGTTTGCCGCCGTCATCTGCACGCCGATCTTTACCCGTGCAATCGGGTATGCGCTGGATCAGAAGCAAATGAACGCGGCGTTTATTTTTTCACACTTTACGCAAAGTATGGACGAGACCACCATCCTGACAAGTCACAACTACCAGATTGGATTTTTCACGCTGGCGGTGATTATATCGGTTATTATGGTTCTGGGCCAGAGCATTACGGTTTTCGGAGTGAAAGAGCCGAAGAAGTTTTTCAAACAGGAAGAGAACACCACGATTCGCGGGATGTTCCATGCAATCTTCAAGAACGACCAGCTCCTTGTCACAGCCGTCTCCATGGTTCTTTTCATGATCGGCTACTGTACAACGACGAGTTTTGGTTTATATTTCTTCAAATACGCATTCAGAGACGAAAAAATGTATATGACTTTTGCATTGGTGCTCGGTGTCTCACAGATTGGAGCTCTTCTGATTTTCCCATTCATAAGCAAGCTTTTGCCACGCAAAAAAATGTATCTGCTCGCAACGGTTCTTGTCGTTGCCGGATATATCATATTCTTCTTCTCGCCGATGAATATGCTCTTTATTGGAGCCGCCGGCGTACTGCTTTTCATCGGACAGGCCTTCATTCAATTGCTTATGCTCGTATTTCTTACGGATACGATTGAATACGGTCAATGGAAGCTCGGCAAACGAAACGAAAGCGTTACTTTCTCTATTCAGCCATTTATCAACAAAGTGGGTGCCGCCGTTGCCAGAGGTATCGTTGGAGCGACCGTTATCATCGCAGGGATCAGTTCCGCAAAGGCACCGGATGATGTTACACCTCGCGGTCTTCTGATCATGAAATTAGCCATGCTGATCCTCCCTCTTATCTCTATTGTCATCGGATTCATCGTTTATCAATTTAAGTATAAAATTGATAAGGAATTCTACGACCGGATTGTCATTGATTTGAAGCAGCGCGGTGACATCGGTCAGAAAGAAGAATAGACTCCGGAAGGAGTTCCCGCAGAAGAAATGCCCTACCGCAGAATGAACTGCTGCAGGGCGTTTTTGTTGTTCATTTTTGTTGGATGACCTGATTGAAGGCTTCGTATAGAATCAGCTTTCCGTTTGCGCTACGTTTTTATGAATTTCTCTTTTGTGGACCGCACGCTGAAAGGATCAGGAATATTGGACGAGAAGTTCCTCAAATTCATCCCTGAAGACTCTTATATCGTGAAATTCCTTCTCAATCCATTCGCTGTAATCAGAAATAATAAGACCTGTATCATAAAATGTTCCCAAATATTGCGTCGATCTCTGGAAAAACCATTCTCTGGCTTTTTCGCCGTATTCCGATAGATAATGTCCGATGATGCTGTCAAAGGTAGCGGCTGACATCACGATGGGCTCAACGCCGTCCTTGTTCCCGACATAGGATAAATTGAGTGCATCTTTCCCTGCATTTCCAATCCAGATCCGGTCATTGATGCCAACTTCTTTACGGCCGGCATTGATTACCATTTCACGATCCGTCGCAATTCCAATACCGACGGATATCGGAGGCAGTTCCTGCTTGGCCAGCTGCAGATTGAGCATTTTCATAAATGTATTCACATAGCAGGCGATATCGAGAACAATGTTTACATCCGTCTGCAGCGGAGTCGTATAAATCGCATATATACAGTCGCCACGGATTCCAATCTCACGCTCGAAATCAAACCCGCGCAGTATTTCGATGGTTTCCGATGTAAAACTGCGGATTATTTTCGCTGTCTGCAGCTTGTCTTCATCCGAAAAAAGCGCGGTTGACTCTCTGATATTCACATATAATGCGGTAACAAGTCCATAGTATCCCTTCCGCATTACCAAAACATCTTCCGGAGGTATTTTGTCCTGTTCGACAATTTCGATCTGACTCGCCAAGATACAGTCAATTCGCTTCTTCCCGGCCTCATAATCGTAAAACAACATGTAGCTGTCCTCCTCCATGATTTGAAATAGACCCCGTAATTGCATGCCTTCCGAAAACGGGGCACATGTCTGAAACCTGTGAATTGCAAAACACACCAACATACATCAGGCAATTCATGCCGTTTCCTCTATCATATGCTATTTTTATTACGCACCTCTCACTTCTATATTACTTTTTATTATCACACGAAAAAATGATGATTTAAAGATCTATTAACAGTTTCTTTTCATTTTTCGCTCTTCTGTTTCTTAACTGAAAAGATCATCCGCCGGGTGTTTTCTTTCGTGCCTGATCCACAGCTATCTCATTATCATGAGAATATGCAGCACGCACAATATCTTGAAGCCGCCGAGTACACCGGACAGAAATTCTTCTGATTTATATATCATGGATACATTTACCAGATTACGGCATCCTCGGAAACCGATTTGAAATCTCCTCCGTTAAGACTCAGATAGGCCTTCCCGATATTTTGACTTGTAGCATCATCATAATGATCAAATACATAATATACGGTTCCATAATCCGATACATCGATCCGGTTGACATCCTCTGCGATCGTGTCCGGCTTTGCACTCTTCTTGTTTTCGACATAACAGAGCGTTCCCACGCCAATATACGTATCGCTGTTATATGTATAGTCCTTCAGATAATAAAGACCCTTGCCATCTGCGGAAATGGTCAGATAACTTGTATCGACATTCTCATCGACCTTCACCGGTTTGCTGCTTCCACGAGCCACCCACAGGGTATTGTCAATATCGACAAAAAACACTGCGCTCTGATCCGGCGTCACGTCGAAAGTCTGCACGTCCTCACTTGATTTGATCTTCACGGGATCAGCTTTCAGGTTACGGACATTCTTGTAGATCACAAGCTGTTCAGATTCATCGATAAAATAAAATGATTTCCCGTCACCTGACAGATAATATGCATACTGGGATCCGAATTTGTCAATATCATTGGAATTTGCGCTCTTGTCAACATAGACAACGCCCGTTGTACTGTAGTCATCATTGGATGAAAGATACAGATTGTCCAGAAGTGACGGGACATTGACCACATAAGCATATGCCGAAGAAATCGAGTTATAGTAATACTGAATTTTCGAAGGCATGATCAGACCCGAATTTGAGGATGTGACGATCTTTTCCTTGTTGTTACCGTTTACGCTGATATACGTATTCGATCCGGAAACGAATACGATTTCCGAGTAATCTTTGTTCAGATAGAATCCGGAGGCAGGGCTGACCTTACTGATCTTATTGTCCGTCTTTCCATGACGAAGGTACAGAGATGTTGTTCCCGAATAAGTAAAATCAGCATCCATATAGTAGAGATAGGAACCGCTGTTTGAAATCGCGATAACATACTGGTCCTGATCCAGTTTTTCAGCTTTCTTGTCGCCGATTTTTATATACCCTGTCAGACCCGATATCGACCCGTAATCATCTAGAGTCACGTCAGAAACATAGGCAATGGATCCGCCGTCCGGGGAAATGGTAAATTCCGAATAGGCATCCGTGGCAATTTTTACCGATTTCTTGCTTTTTGTATCATAGAGATACAGAACGCCGGTCTGAGAACTGCTGTCATAATCCGTAAGATACAGTATTTTGCTGCCGGAAGATGAAATCGTATATGCCGATACGTCATCCGCAACATCAACTACCTTTGTCCCGTTGCAGTATGCGACTTTATATGTGCCCGAATCACCGGGATCCATCGCAAGAGCCGCGGATTTCCCGTCCATCGAATACTTGTAATCGGAAATGTATCCGTCAATTTTGATGGCTTTATTTCCGCTTCCGTATATCAGACTTTGGTCCTGTTCGGAAATTATGAGAAGACTCGATGATTGTGGATATCCATTACCGGATTTGTTGGATGTGAATGACTTGAAAAGAAATACACCGGCCAGAACAAGAAGCACGGCAGCGATTGCTGCTGCGGCGATAAGAATCAGTTTTTTATTCGAACCTTTCTTTTTCGTCTTCTTTTCGGTTGGCAGCGGAGTCTGATAATCCGGCAAATAAGCAGGTGCCATCCCCTGAGAAGCAGCCGGAACAATTGCCGGTGAGGCGGTCTGTATCATTACGGGAGCCGCCGAGACAGGAGTGGCGGCGGGTGCTGATACGGGCACTGAGACCGGTGCTGATACGGGCACTGCGACAGGTACCGATACGGGCACTGCGACGGGCGACGGAGTCACGATGGCAGCTGCCGGCTGAATGATTGTTTCCGAAGTTGATCCTGAAGGTACGGTGACGTCTTTGGCTACCGTAGTCCCGCAGACCGGGCAGAAATTTGCAATTTCCGGAATCTGAGTACCGCAACGAGAACAATACATAACACTACCCCCCACTTATCCTTTTTGTTCAATATCAAAACCGCGTGCAGATAAAAGCAATTTCCTTTTACTATTTCGATCATATCATATTCATAGTCTCAATCAAATATCGATCTGTATATTATTCTATGCGTTTTCTTCAAGACCTCTTTTTCGAAAACTGTCGTCTGTTTCATAATTTCCTTTTCACGCGAAGATTCTCGATGTATAATTTGCTAAGTTCCTGCTTCCAATTTGCAGAAACGAAATCAAATTGTGTGAAAGGATCGACGGTTCGCCGTTTGATTAAAATGCAAATGAAAAATGACAGAATGAGTAATATATACGGTATTAGAAGAAGAAAAATGAGAAGACAAAGAAGAATCATCGTAGGTCTGTGTATCACGATTTGTTTTTTATCCGTAATAACAGGTGTCTATTTTATTGTCAGCCTAATGAATCGAAATGCAACCCCGTCATCGGTTACGCAAGCAACGGCATCATCCATTGCAGATGTTTCCTCTGCGCCTGTTTTAACCGGAACGGAATCAAGTCAGACCTCTTCCTCCGTACCGAATGACACTTCCGGGCAGACCGTCACCCCCGAACAGCGGACAGCGGCTCTTAATTCGCTTAAGAGTGCCATTTCCACTCTGCTGGATTCGCAAAGCGGCAGATACTCCGCATACTATGTGAATCTCGCCAACGGCGAGACGCTGGGATACAACGAAAGTTCCCCGATGGTCGCCGCCAGTTCCATAAAGATCGCTTTCAACACGGATTTGTATAAGCAGGCTGCCGCCGGACTCCTGTCCATGGACACGGCTATGCAATACAACTCGGCGCCGTATCCGCAGGGAGATTTCGAAGCGGGTACCGGTTCCATCCAGACATCCGCCGACGGGACTTCCTATACGCTCAGCGATTTATCCCACCTGTCCATCACGATCAGCGACAACTGTGCAACCAATATGATTCTTCGCTATTTGGGCGGAGTGGATAAAGTAAATGAGTATATGTCGGGAATCAGTGCTGTGGTTAATTACCGCATCGCCGCATCCTATACGGACTATCTTGGACAGACACAGAGCGGAAAGCAGCGGACCTCCGCGGTCGATCTGGCGATGTATGCAAAAGACCTGTATACATTGGACAAAGCATCTCCGGATGATTATGCAGTGCTGATCGATGATTTAAGTCATACGGAATACAATTGGGGTATTCCGGCCGGTGTACCGTCAGCCTATCCGGTTGCGCACAAGGTTGGATTCAACCCTTCTTATGGTTCCAATAATGACGTTGGAATTGTTTTTGCTCAGGAAGATTATATTCTCTGCGTAATGACCGAATCAGGCGACGGCGCGAAAGCGCAGGATCTGATCGGGCAAGTGTCAAAGCTTGTGTCTGACTACATTACATCCTGCTATTCCTGACGGGCAAATGCACGTGCGGCCCAAACCGCTGTTGACTCCATCGGTTCGGGGGTGTCTTTCAGTGTGAAAGGGATTCCCATATTTTCCCATTTGAATTCACCGAGCTTATGAAACGGAAGCAGATCAATCCTCTCGATGCAGGCATATTTTGCTAATCGGGCGGCTCCTTCCGTAATCTGTGGATTTCCGTCCAGAAATTCTTCTTCGGTTAGGAAAATATCCCCGTTACTGTTCTTTTCAAATACTGTTTCGCCCGGGACCAGCACGTGCCGGATCCACACGGGCTTCTTTGTCTGCTCGCAATATGCAAGAAGGTTCCATGCATTTTTCGTATCGGTGCCGCAGAGAGACAGAGCTATCTGATCATCGAAGGCCTTAATATCCAGAAGAATCAGATCCGCTGCATCCACAGCGTTGGAGACGGATGCCGGATCCATGGCACCGGAGGTGTCGACTGCGCAGTGCAGGCCCCCTCGTTCATGACAGGCATGAATGAGCGCGGCAACGAAATCCGCCTGAAACAGAGGCTCTCCTCCGGATATTGTTACTCCGCCGGTCAGATAACTCTTATATCGCAGAATGTCATCCGCCTGTTCATCGACAGTAGTCAGAGTCTCCGTATCTGTTTCCCATGAATCGGGATTATGGCAGTACCTGCATCGAAGCGGACAGCCCTGGAGAAAAACGATATAGCGAAGCCCCGGGCCATCCAATGCGCCCAGAGTTTCGATGGAATGGACTCTTCCTATCGGATTCTTACAGTCTTGCATGAACCGTACGGCGAACCACTTCTAGCTGCTGTTCGCGGGTCAGCTGGACAAAATGAACGGCATATCCGGAAACTCGTATTGTGAGCTGAGGATATTTCTCCGGGTGCTCCATGGCATCCAGAAGAACCTTCCGCTGAATAACGTTCACATTCATGTGATGCCCGCCATCCGTGAAATATCCGTCCATCAGACCTGTCAGATTTTTTTCCTGTTCTTCAACCGTTGTTCCGAGTGTGGCCGGCAAAATAGAAAATGTGTAGGAAATTCCGTCTTCACTGAAATCATATGGCAGCTGGGAGACCGATCGCATGGATGCGAGGGCGCCCTTGCGGTCTCGCCCGTGCATCGGATTGGCACCCGGCGCAAAAGGTTCGCCCGCTTTTCTGCCGTCCGGTGTGGCGCCGGTCATTTTGCCGTAAACCACGTTTGATGTAATCGTCAGGATTGAAAGCGTCGGTTTGCTGTCACGATATGTTTTGTGTTTGGAAAGTTCCGTCATAAAGCTCCGGAGAATGCCGGCAGCAAGTTTGTCCGCACGCGGATCATCGTTCCCGTACGCAGGATATTCGCCCTCGATGATGAAGTCCGTCGTCAGACCTTCTTCGTTTCGGATCGGTTTGACCCTCGCATATCGAATTGCGCTCAGGCTGTCCACAACTACTGAAAGTCCCGCCAGTCCGCATGCAGCGGTGCGAACGATCTTTTCATCGTGAAGAGCCATTTCCAGCTTCTCGTAGCAGTACTTGTCGTGCATATAATGAATAATATTCAGCGTGTTTATGTAGAGCTTCCCCAGCCATGCACACATTTCATCAAAGCGTGCCGTCACCTGGTCAATATTCAGATATTCTCCGGTAAGCGGCTCTCTGACGGGTCCGATCTGTTCACCGGTCTTCTCATCCCGTCCGCCGTTGATCGCATAAAGGAGTGCCTTCGCAAGGTTAGCTCTCGCTCCGAAAAACTGCAGCTGTTTGCCGACACGCATAGCCGACACACAGCATGCGATCGCATAATCGTCTCCGAATTTCTCGCGCATGAGGTCGTCATTTTCATACTGAAGCGACGATGTCGCGATGGAAAGTCCGGAGCAGTATGTTTTGAACGCAGCCGGAAGCTTCGGACTCCAGAGAATGGTCATATTGGGCTCCGGTGCCGGCCCGAGATTGTTCAGCGTATGCAGGAAGCGGTATGACATCTTCGTAACCATATGTCTGCCGTCAAGACCTATGCCGGCAATCGCTTCCGTAACCCAGGTCGGGTCGCCTGAAAACAGTTCGTCATAGGCCGGTGTGCGTAAGAAACGCACCATGCGCAGCTTCATAATGAAATGATCTACGACCTCCTGTACTTCGGCTTCCGTAATGATGCCTTCGTCGAGATCCTTCTGTGCATAGATATCCAGAAAAGTCGATACGCGGCCCAAAGACATCGCAGCCCCGTTCTGTTCTTTTACGGCGCCAAGATAAGCAAAGTACAGCCATTGCACGGCTTCCCTGAAATTTTTGGCGGGAACCGAAATATCAAACCCGTAGCTCTGCGCCATTCTTGTCAGGTCATAAAGTGCGCGGATCTGATCGGCAATTTCTTCTCTGAGCTGTATGGTAGCCGGATCCATTGTATCGAGCGTGCAGTTGTCTTTTCCCTTCCTCTTGTGAGAAATCAGAAAAGAAGTTCCATAGAGCGGTACGCGCCGGTAATCGCCTATGATGCGTCCGCGACCGTAAGCGTCCGGCAGACCCGTAATGAGTCCGGCATGCCTGGCGCGCTGCATCTCGGGAGTATAAGCATCGAACACTCCGTCATTGTGCGTTTTCCTGTATTTGAAAACCCTTTCGACCTCCGGATCCATTTCGCGGTTGTAGGCCTTCAGCGAAGTCCGTACCATGCGGATACCGCCAAAAGGCATAATTGCCCGTTTCAAAGGACTGTCGGTCTGAATGCCTACGATGCGTTCGAGATCCCGGTCGATATATCCCGGCTTATGCGATGTAATCGTTGAAATAGTATGCTCGTCAATATCAAGAACGCCGCCTGCTGCGATTTCTTTCTCGCGCCATGCAAGAACCTGCGACCATAACTCTTTTGTATTTTTCGTGGGAGGACTTAGAAAAGATTCGTCACCGTCATACGGAGTATAGTTCCGGGTGATAAAATCTCTGACGTGAATATCCTCACACCATTTTCCAGTTACAAACATTGATATCATCCCCTTTTGGTATGTAAACAACTTTGACACCTATACAATTAGAATACCGTACTTTCAGCATTTTGCCACAAAGTTTTTTAAAAAGAGATTACAAATTTTCTCCTGCTTGTGAACATTTATTGCACAGATCCCACAGAAAGTCAAAAAAAACAAAATCCCGCCGGATAAAATCCGTGCGGGACTCTGTCGAGCAGAAAAGAAAAGGGTTGAAGTGCGTTCAAAGTGGGTATCCCGCGCTTCAATGAGGAGGAGCGAAGAGGGAACTACGCTTAAAATCGTCATTGAGTTAATCTGCGTTTAACTTATTTTAACCATACCCCCAAAGCATTTATAATTATATTGACAGGTTTTACAAAGATTTCCATGATCCTTAAGGCACTTTACACACAAGCCTTCCCGAGACGAAAATGATTATGCGAAATAGATGTGATCCAGAAGAATTTTGACGCCGATTCCGACCAGAATCAGACCGCCTGCGATTTCGGCAATTTTCCCGAGCGCAGGCTCGATCCGGCATCCGAGCACTCCGCCGGCGAAAGAAAACCAGAACGCAACGACACCGATAATAACAGCAGGCCACCAGATATCCGTATGAAGAACAGAAAGACTCACTCCGACAGCCAGCGCATCAATCGAGGTCGCCACTGCCAGCACGAGCAGCCGTTTTGTCGTGAGAAAATCCGCTGCCATGACGCCTTTCTTCACTGCAGCTGCTGTTTCTGACGGAACCGGGCAGGCAGGCGCATTCTCAAGCAGCTCTTCTTCCCTCTTAGAAAAAAAGGCTTCCCACAGCATTTTCCCGCCGATCAAAGTCAGCAGTGCAAAAGCGATCCAATGGTCGAACCTTTCAATATAGGAACGTGCACTTAATGCGAAAAAGAAGCCGATAACGGGCATTGCGAACTGAAAAAGGCCAAAAAAAAGGCTCATCCTCAGGTTGTGTCTTCGATTGAAGTCACAAACCGTCATCCCGGTGGAAATCGAGACAGCAAAGGCGTCCATGGCAAGTCCCGCAGCAATAAATAGAATGGTGACAAAATTCATTTTCCCCTCCTGAATACCGTCCTTGCATTGTGCATGGATTCGCCGTTTCTGTCAATTATACGTAAGTTCTTCTGTTGCTTTTCCACGATATTTTCTTCACGAGACCGTTGATTCATGGTATTGTTAGATGAAAACATCTCCATCCATGCGCAGGGCACCGCAATCGCGGCGTTTTCCTGACGGATCTATATATTCCGCAAGCCGGATCGTGCGTCGGCAAACCATTTTGAAATGAGGGACTTCCATGTATATGAGAAAGACAAAAATTATCTGCACTCTTGGTCCGGCAACGGATACTGATGAGATGGTTCGAAAACTAATGATGCTCGGAATGAATGTCGCGCGTCTGAATTTTTCGCACGGTTCCTATGAAGAACACCAGATGCGTATCGACCGTGTCAAACGGGTCCGTCAGGAACTGAATCTTCCGGTTGCCCTTCTGCTCGACACGAAAGGTCCCGAGATTCGAACCGGCATATTTACCGGCGGGAAAGCCATGCTGGTCGAAGGCGAGACGATCATTATCCGCAGCGAGGATATCTCCGGTACTTCGAAGGAATTTTCGATATCTTACAAGGGTCTTCCGGATGATGTCAAACCCGATGCACGTATTCTGATCGACGACGGCCTGATCGAGCTCTGTGTTCTCGAGGTGAAAGACAGGGACATCTTCTGCCGCATTGAAAACGGCGGACAGGTCTCCGATAAGAAGAGCATCAATGTTCCCGGCACCGAGCTTCATCTCCCGGCTCTCACCAGCAAAGATACAGAAGATATCGTCTTCGCTATTAAGAATGAATTCGATTTCATTGCTGCATCTTTTGTCCGCAAACCTCGCGATGTACAGGAAATCCGCCATATTCTCGAAAAGCACAATGCGCAGGGAATCAACATCATCGCAAAAATCGAAAACAGCGAAGGTGTAAATAATTTCGAGGACATTCTCAAAGTGGCCGACGGCATCATGGTCGCCCGCGGCGATCTCGGTGTGGAAATTCCGGCTGCCGAAGTGCCGATTGTTCAGAAGAAATTCATCCATCAGTGCCATATCGCCGGCAAGATCTCCATTACCGCTACGCAGATGCTTGATTCGATGATCCGCAACCCCCGTCCGACACGAGCGGAAGTCAGCGACGTCGCGAATGCCATTTTTGACGGAACAAGTGCCGTTATGCTTTCCGGCGAAACCGCCGCAGGCAAATATCCCGCCGAAGCTCTGCAGATGATGGTCGAAATCGCACGCCAGACGGAAGGATCCATTGACTACTGGAAAAACCTTCAGAATACGCGTTATACGATGATCTCCTCCGTTGCCAACGCCATCAGTCACGCAACCTGCACGACAGCAATGGATCTGAATGCCAAGGCCATCATCACGATCACGCACGCAGGCCGCACGGCGAGGCTGGTTTCCCGTTTCCGTCCCGCCTGTCCGATTGTCGCCTCCACCGTTTTCCCGATCGTTCAGCGCCAGCTGAATCTCAGCTGGGGTGTCTGCCCCATTCTAGTAGAAGAAGTGCAGACCACGGACGAGATGTTTGATGTCGGGATTCGTGCTGCAAAGAACTGCGGCTTCCTTTTTGACGGCGACATTATCGTCATGACCGGCGGTACGCCTGTCGGCATGAGCGGCACAACAAATACGATCAAGGTGCAGGCCATCGGTCATTCCATTGTTCAGGGAAAAGGTCAGCCCACAGGAGAAGGAACGCCTACGAAAGTGACCGGAACCGTTCTGATTGTCCGCGACCCGGAGCATCTTTCCGATCTTTCCATTTCCCAGGGCGATGATATTATTCTTGTAGCTCCTTATACGAATAACCGTATGATGCCGCTGATCCGCAAGGCAAAAGCGCTGGTGGTCGAGGATGATGATCCGGTCAGCCATGCCGCTACGGTTGCCGTTGCATTGGAGATCCCTGCCGTGCTTTCCTGTGAGAACGCGACGCGTCTTCTGAAGGACGGCGTTACGGTTACGGTAGATGCGGAGCGGGGTATCGTCTCCTGAATTCCATCCAAAGTCCTGTGGTGTAAACGTCGTGTTTTACGGGTCTCTTTGCCTTGCGAGTGGCGAAGAAGGTGCTTGCTTCAAGCCAAAAATGCCCGTCGGTTTGCTTTTGCGACGCCTTATGATATAATTGCATCGGTTAGTTCTGTCGTCACATATATGAAGACGCGAATAAACCTGTTGGAATTACTTACTGGAAGGACATTATGAAGTTTATCGGAATACCGAAAACCGTCAAGAAAAAGAACGATATGGTTCGCTCCGCACTCGGTGTCGGTCTCCTGTTCGCTCTCGTTCTCATTTGTGTTCTCGGAGCGGAATCTACGTTCACACCTAAGTCTGTACTGGATGCAAAAGCCAGTATGGACAGCATGAATGCGCCTGCGCTTGATTCCCTTGCCCCGATAAACGTAAATGATACGACGCCTACGCTGGCAAACCGCTCGGCCGACCTTCAGCCGACCCTCACGGTCACTGCGGCTCCTACCGTAACAGATATACCCACTTCTGCTCCGACGCTTACACCGTCAGCAACCCCTTCCCCTGCCGTTACGGAATCTCCCGAGACGATTCATTATTATGTTACCGCCGACCTTACCATCCGGTCGGGTCCCGGAACCGAATTCGGCAAAGTCGGGTCATACACAGCCGGTGATGAACTTGACTCGATTGCAGTCACCAGCAATGGCTGGAAGAAGCTATCGGACGGCAAATATGTAATCGCGGATTATCTGTCCACGCTGCCTCCGGAAACCCCAATGACAGGTACTTATTATGCAACCGGATCCGTAAACGTCCGTTCGGGTCCCGGAACCGCATATGACATTACAAAGAAGCTCTCAGCAGGTGATGCCATAGACGTAGCCGCCATCACATCCACCGGCTGGTACAAGACGGTCGCCGATACGTATGTCAGCGTCTCTTTATTCGCGAAAACACCTCCCGCCACGCCCACACCCAAGCCGACCCCGACACCTACACCGAAGCCTACGCCCACTCCTGCACCTACGCCGGCACCCGGCAGTCTGGTCTCGTTAGGCAATTTTAAAGTTACTTTTTATGGGCCGACAGGCAAAAATACCTCAAGCAATACTGTTCCAGAACAGGGAAGGACCATAGCTGTTGATCCTTCCGTTATTAAGCCGGGATCAAAAATCTATATTGCGAATGACCCCTTAGGTCAGGACGGCTATTATACGGCTGAGGATACAGGCAGCCTGGTAAAAGGCAATATTATTGATATTTATGTTGACACTGCTGAATCGGATATTCCAAGTCTTTATCCGACGCTCAAAGGGATTGAAGTCTTTCTGGTTGCCCCGTAATCGTCTGTAAATCTTCAGCCGTCAACAAAACATATAACGCCCCACTCCGGCATGTGCCCATCAGAAGCATGCCGCTCCCCCATGTTCTCCTGTTTTTTGCAAGGAGAACGGGGGTTTTTCTATGGATCAAAATAACCGAAAGGAAATACAAATATGTCACTTGAAAAGAAAAAAGATCATGGACAGGAGTCCATAAAGAAACCAATCGAATCCCAGACCCCACCTGCCTATAACAATACGGTGAAACTGCCGACCAAACACACACACGCAGCATCGCAGGCAGTAACCCCCGGTAAAAAGTCAGCGTTACCCCCCGGAGAAACGCGTCGCGAACGGCCGGCGGTCAAGTCGGAATCCGCAAAAACAAGCATTCCGGACACAAACCGGCCAACGGATCCCCGTCAGGGATATCACCAGGGACCGAGGACGATGCAGCCTGCGGCTCCCCGTACGGAATCACGGCCTGAACCTCGAGCCGGAATAAACCCGGATTTGAGACGGGAAGCCAAACAAACTGCGAGACCCGTTCAGAAGACGGACCACAAATCCGCACACAAACCGATTATCCAAGAGCCTGTGATCTCATTGAAAACGGACAATGGTCCGGGACCTGATTTTTTCACGAATAACAAGCTGAAACATAAGAACAGGGAGAAGAAAAAGACCGCACTTCGCGTCGTTCCGCTGGGCGGACTCGGTGAAATCGGCAAAAACATGACTCTCCTTGAATATGGCAACGATATTATCATCATTGACTGCGGCATGGCATTCCCGGAAGAAAATATGCCGGGAATCGACGCCGTCATTCAGGATTATACCTATGTCCTGCAAAACAAAGACCGTGTCAGAGGCATCTTCATTACGCATGGTCATGAAGATCATATCGGTGCGCTTCCCTATCTGATGCGCGACCTGAAATGCCCGATATACGGGGGCAGACTTGCCATCGAGCTCATTCGGGGGAAACTGACCGACAAGGGAACCGGATCACGCGGCATCGAACTGAAGCATTGTCTGGCAGGGGATGTTGTGAAGGCCGGAAATTCGTTTTCGGTGGAATTCATTCGCGTCAATCACAGTATTGCAGATGCTTTTGCGCTTGCTGTGCGGACACCGGCTGGTATTGTAATTCACACGGGCGACTTCAAAATTGACTATACGCCGATCGACGGTGAACCGATTGACCTGCAGCGTTTTGCGCAGTTTGGCTCAGAGGGAGTTCTCCTGCTTCTGGCCGACAGCACGAACGTAGAAGTTCCGGGTTCTTCTCCTTCCGAGCGTCAGGTGGGCGAATCCTTCCAGCGTATTTTTCAGAATGCACCGGGGCGGCTCATCGTCGCAACCTTCTCATCACACGTTCACCGTATGCAGCAGATCTTTACGGCGGCTGAAAAGTTTGACCGCAAAGTAGCGCTTGTCGGCCGCAGCATGCTGAATGTGTTTGCCGCCGCCAACTCACTTGGATATATCGAAATGAAGCCGGATACATTGATTGACATCAATGAAGTGGACCGGTACCGTCCGGAACAGATTGTCATTCTTACGACCGGAAGTCAGGCGGAGCCGATGGCCGCGCTCACACGTATGGCATATGCTTCCCACAAAATCGTTGAAATTCATCAGGGCGATACGGTCATCCTTTCAGCAAACCGCATTCCGGGCAACGAAAAATCGATCTATCACGTCATTAACGAGCTCTTCCGTCTGGGTGCCACTGTGATTTATGAAGCGCTCGCGGACGTACATGTATCCGGTCATGCTTACAGAAATGAACTGCAGCTGATTCACGAGTTGGTCAAACCGCAGTATTTTATGCCTGTGCACGGTGAATACCGCATGCTGTTCCGTCACTCGCAGCTGGCCAATGATCTTGGTCAGCCGTGGAATCATATATTCATTCTGAATAACGGAGATATTTTCGAATGTGATAAAGATATGGCACGCATATCCGGTTATATCAACGCGGCGCCCGTTCTGATCGACGGCTCCGGTGTGGGAGATCTGGACAACAGGGTTCTTCGCGACCGCAGGCTGCTGGCGGATGACGGCGTCGTAGCTATCGCACTTGTCATCGATAAAAAGGGAAACCGTCTGATGTCGGCTCCCTCTGTCCAGGCGATCGGGTTCCTGTATGAATCGGAATCCGCGGAGATCATCAAAGAGTGCTCGGATAAGCTCACGCTTTTTGTAAGCAAATGCAATCAGCAGAACCGGCCGCTCAGCGCCGCAGTGGAATCCGGACAAATGAGAGATTATCTGAAGAGCCTGCTGTTTGAAAGAACCAAGAGAAGACCTATGATTCTGATTTCGGTGACGCAGTTATAATTGCTAACCTGTTATAAGAACATAAGAAAACGGACATCCCTGTGCGGGGTGTCCGTCTTTTTGTCCTGAAAAACAGATCGATCAGTGGCCCCTGCGCACCTCGATGACGTCGCGAATGGCTTTCAGCCGTCCGACGACGCGGTCGTACTGACTCTGGTTCTTGACTTCGATCGTCATATTGAAGTTCGCAGTAACGTCTTTCATTGCCTGCAGGGTAGCTGTAATGATCGACACCTTCTCTTCCGAGATGGCATTTGAAATATCGGCAAGCAGATGACGTCGGTCATGTGCGAGTATGCTGATTTCAACCTGATAGCTGTCCTGTTCACCGCGCTGGTCCCAATATACATCGATGAGACGGGATGCTTTCTCGGCATCTTTCGCCGTATCCCCGGAATTCTTCAGGATATTGCGGATATTGGAGCAGTCCGTTCTGTGAACGCCCACGCCGTTCCCGCGCGTGACAAATCCGATAATCGGGTCGCCGGGTACGGGACTGCAGCAGCGCGACAGATGAACCAGACAGTTCTCAATGCCTTGTACAACCACGCCGGATTCATTGATCTTCCGGTTCTTCCGCACCGTCTTGCTTTTCGGCAGCGCTTTTGTCGAAATAATTGCGTTATCTTCCGTAATGCCTGTCGGAAGAGGCGAATATACGACCTGCCCGCCGCCTGTAACACGGTATCCGAGTGCAAAGCGCTCATCATCCGGAAGGGATTTTATGTACTCATCCTTGAGTTTGCCGATGACCTTGGACGAGGCGATGCCGCCGTATCCGATCGCTGCATACATATCGTCGAGTGTCGTAAATGAATGCTTGCGCAGAACATTTTCGACAAAATCATTCTTCATCAGCTGGGCAAGCGTGAAGCCGGATTTCTTAATATCACGCTCCATAACTTCACGGCCGTGAGCTACGTTCTCTTCACGCATTTCCTTCTTGAACCACTGATTGATTTTGGATCGTGCCGATGTGCTCTTTACGATCTTCAGCCAGTCACGGGAAGGGCCGTGGACTTTCTCGGAAGCGAGGATTTCCACAATATCACCATTCTGCAGTTCATAGGTCAGCGGCACAATGCGTCCGTTTACTTTGGCTCCGTACATCCGGTTGCCGACACCGCTGTGAATGTTATAGGCGAAATCAATCGGAACCGAATGTGCGGGCAGAGATATAACATCGCCTTTGGGTGTGAACACGAAAACTTCTTCGGCGATAAGCCCGTTCTTGAGCGTATCGAGGAATTCACCGGCATCTTTGGATTCTCCCTGCCAGTCCAGCAGCTGACGCAGCCAGGACAGCTTGTTATCGATCGAATCCGTAGAAATACGCGAGTCGGCCGGAATGCCTTCCTTGTATTTCCAGTGAGCGGCGATACCGTATTCAGCCGTCCGGTGCATCGCGAAGGTACGGATCTGCACTTCAAAAGGCAGTCCTTTCTTCCCGATGACCGTCGTATGAAGCGACTGGTACATATTAGGCTTAGGCATTGCAATATAGTCTTTGAAACGTCCGGGCATCGGATAATACAAATCGTGCACCAGTCCGAGGACCGCATAACAGTCGGATACCGTACTGACGACGATCCGGCAGGCGAAAAGATCAAAAATCTGATCCAAATTCTTGCCCTGGGTCTTCATTTTGTTGTAAATGCTGTAAAAATGTTTGGGCCGTCCTTCAATCTCAGCGTCAATGCCCATTTCCGATATTCGTTTCTGCAGATTGCTGATGACTTCCGACAGGAACTCTTCGCGCTCTGATCTTTTCTGTGAAATGGAACCCACAAGTTCGTAATATGCATCCTTGTCGAGATACCGGAGACAGAGATCCTCCAGCTCCCATTTGATTTTATAAATACCCAGACGATGTGCCAGAGGAGCATAAATATCTTTGGTCTCGCGGGCTTTTTCCATCTGCTTTTCAGGGGGCAGGTGCTTCATTGTCCGCATGTTATGAAGGCGGTCCGCCAGCTTGATCAAAACAACACGGATGTCTTTTGCCATCGCAAGAAACATCTTGCGCATATTCTCAGCCTGTATCTCTTCTTTGGAAGAATACGGAATTCGGCCGAGCTTTGTAACGCCGTCTACCAGGAGCGAGACATCTTCACCAAAAAGTTCGGAAATCAAACTAAGACTGACTGCAGTATCTTCAACCGTGTCATGAAGCAGTGACGCAGCAAGCGTATCCGTATCCATTTCGAGTTCCGTCAGGATTTCCGTCGTGGCCAGCGGATGAATAATATACGGTTCGCCGGTTCGCCGTAATTGGAGACCGTGAGCCTTGATGGCAAAAGCAAAAGCGCGCCGGAGCTTCTCCGAATCATCCTTATCCGAATAACTCTTGTACCGGCGAATGATTTCATCGAAGGATTCCATAATTTCCGGATCGATATTCTCAGGCAGCGTCGGATCACGCAAAACCTGCTCAAAGAGCTCCTGCTCCCTGGCCTCCTGCGCTTTTTCCTGTGCCTTTACGGCTGCATCTTTTTTCCCGTCCGGACTCATTACGGATTCCCTCCATTTGTGAAAAGCCGCTGAAATGTCTGTGTATTTTCCAGTTTAACCTTGCCATCAACAAATATCAAGGTGAAGCAGACGCGCTGCCCTTTTCGCGAATGAAAACAAAGGAGTCCCGATTCTTCGAAAATATCCAAAATACGTGCCAGCGCAAATCCGTGCAGAGAAATGCCGTAATTCGCCGATACAAAACGTGCAAGAAGTCCAATGTCGCACAGGGTTATCTCCTCCGCACATCGCGTGCGCAGAAACTGATATACGATTTTAATGTTTTCTTTCGCCGGAAGAAGATCCTCTGTTCTTCCTTTGGCTAGCATGGCAATCTGCTTCAAAGGAAGGCTGTTCCGGTACAGCTTCTCAAGAATATCCGGTGCATCATCCAGAATTTGACCGGTTTTTTGAAAATGCATGTCAACGATCTGCATGGATACGGATTCGCGGTTGCCCCAGATGGAAATGCTGAGTTCGACCACTGCATCTACCATGCTGTTTGCGCGGTACAATTCATCGAGATGCCCCATGCCGAATGCAATACCGTCAAAATATTTCTCACGTCCCGAACTGTCCGGCATCGAAAAACGGATCTTCAAATGTTTGCCTTTCCCGCAGGACTCCACCCGGGCAATTCTGCAGTCGCGCACAAGAAACCGCGGTTCCCGGTTGCCTTCTCCGAAAGGCGAAAGACTCGCTATCTCGCGGCAGGTGTCAAGCGTCAGATCGTCAATAGCCAGACACGCGTCTATTTCGACGGAAGGCACATACGGATCGGCACCATTCTGTATTTCGTATTCACGGATCTTCTCTGCAAAAAGCTCATATGTCTCTTCCTGAACCGATATGCCGGCCGCCTTTGGATGACCGCCGAATTGTTCGGTATACTCCTGGGCATAGAGAATTGCTTCAAGAATGTTGTATCCATCGCAAGCCCGTGCCGATCCTTTGAGAAGACCCTGATGACCGGAATTCTCCGTGAAAACAATCGCGGACCGGCTGTATCGGGTCACAAGACGTGATGCGACAATGCCGATAACCCCCGGATGCCAGTCTTTTCCCCGGACCAGAATCGGACCAGTATTTGAATGGACTACGCTCTTCCCCTTATCGCTGTTCTCAAGAATTTGAACGGCTTCCTCAAAAATGGCCAGTTCGACTTCCTGCCGACGTGTATTTTCCTGTGAAAGCTCCTCCGCAATCTGTGCAGCAAGTGATTCGTTATCCGTTATAAGCAGCTCCACAGCCCGTGATGCATCACCCATACGTCCGGCCGCATTGATGCGCGGAACGAAAATATAACTCACCGTAGTTGCGGAGATCCGGGGATCGCTTTGATGGGAAGATGCATAAAGCGCACGAATTCCCATACGCCGGCGGTTCTGCAGCAGCGCAATTCCCTCTTTTACCAGCATCCGGTTTTCATCGAGTACCGGTACAAGATCGGCAATCGTTCCGATGGCTGCCAGATCCAGATAGGAACGCCAGTCATCCGGTTTTGTTATCGGAGAAAGGGTCATGCATAGCGCCTGAACAAACTTTAAGGCAACGCCCACGCCGGAGAGCTGCGAAAACGGATATTGACTGTCCGTCCTTTTTGCATTTAATACCGCTAGCGCGGCCGGAAGCGTTGGCTTCACTTCATGATGATCCGTAATAATAACATCGATCCCCGACCGGTTCAGCTCAGCAACTTCATCGATATTTGCCACGCCGCAGTCAACCGTAATGAGAAGATCGGGATTCCGGTCATGGATTTTGGAATAGAGCATTTCCGACATTCCGTAACCTTCAGCGACACGGTCCGGAATTAGATAGGAGCAATTCGCTCCGACTTTGCGCAAAAACAATGTGAGAAGTGCTGTTGATGTGATGCCATCTGCATCATAGTCTCCGTAAATTAGGATATTCTCATTCTGCTGCACGGCACGGAGCACGCGCTCGCAGGCAATCGCCATGTCCGGAAAGAGCATTGGGTCATGCCATCCGTCATGCGTGTCCGACAAAAAGGCTCTCACCTCTTCCCCGCAAGTTACGCCGCGCGAAAAAAGAAGCCTCTGCGCAAGCGGCAGATGTTCGTCATCCGGTGATATCGAAGTCGGCAGATTCCAAACTTTTTCAATTAGTATCAAAAAGCTGTCCCTTCCCGGGCAAGCCCGGTCTTATTCATCTGCTGAAAATATATGTTTGAAATGAAAAGAACCCGACGCAAACGCATCGGGTCCCACCAGGCATCGTTAGATCAGCGCTTGCGCTTTCTGGCAGCCTCTGACTTCTTCTTGCGTTTCACGCTCGGCTTCTCGTAATGTTCTCTCTTCCGAACCTCTGCGAGAACTCCCGATCTTGCACAAGAGCGCTTAAAACGGCGCAACGCACTATCAAGGGACTCGTTTTCCTTTATTCTAATTTCTGACACTTTCTTCCCTCCCCTCGTGCGTAAAGCTCATGGAATGTACAACAATCAAATACATATTCGTACATCCCGTATCGGTGGTATTATACCTGTTAATTAGGGATGAGTCAAGGAATGTATATGTGGTTTTCGCTAATTGGAATATTTACTTCCGAAGCGCCCGTCGGGCGCTATTCCAAGAAGAAAGCCTTACGAAGTGCGCCTCCGCATATCGCAAAGCGAGGAGGACAGCGCAAGAGCAAGGTCTTTCTTCGCCGCCAATGAATTATACTTCCGAAGCGCCCGTCGGGCGCTATTCTAAGAAGAAAACCTTGCGAAGTGCGCCTCCGCATATCGCAAAGCGAGGAGGACAGCGCCGGAGCAAAGTTTTCTTCGCCGCTTTCTTCAGGCTGCGCCTTACGAAAGGCACAAAAAGCCACATTTACCGCCCTCAGTGGGCGCTATTCAAAGAAAAAACCTATCATTTTCAAAAATCTCAAATTTGGTACTTGCGCGATGGCTTGTAAATGTGTACAATGCCGACTCATAGGGTGTTTTCACAGCCTTAATCAAACAAGAAAACGAATCTCTTCGGAGGCAATGGAGCCGCTGGAGTCTTTGTCATGCAACAAGGGGCATGCAGGGACTAGGTGGTTTTCTTATTTGAAAGGGAAAATATGAGCGGTGATATTGCTTGGCTTCTGATTTCTGCAGCACTGGTTTTGTTCATGACACCGGGACTCGCGTTCTTTTACGGAGGACTGGTAAAAAGGAAAAATGTAATTAGTACAATGATGGCCAGTGTCTTTATTATGGGCATGGCCTCAATCCTTTGGGTTCTTTTCGGATATTCGCTGTCATTCAGCGGAGATGTCGGAGGAATCATCGGAAATTTTCAATGGCTGGGTCTGAATAATTTCGGAGCCGAGCCGGGTCCGTGGCTTCCGAATGTACCCAATCTTGTTTTTGCGATTTTTCAGATGATGTTCGCGATCATCACGCCTGCCGTTATCTGCGGTGCAGTTGTTGAACGTATGCGGTTCACAGCTCTAGCTGTTTTTGTAACGGTGTGGTCGATTGTCGTATATTATCCGCTGGCGCATATGGTCTGGGGCGGCGGCTTGATTTCGCAGCTGGGCGCGGTTGATTTCGCGGGTGGATATGTCGTTGAAATCAACTCAGGCGTATCGGCTCTCGTCGCTGCGATCGTGGTCGGAACCCGTAAGCATCACGGGAAGATCACATACCATCCGCACAATATCCCGTATGTCTTCCTCGGAGCAGCCATCCTCTGGTTCGGCTGGTTCGGATTTAATGCCGGAAGCGCAGGCGGCGCTAATCTACTTGCAGCGCATGCCTTTATGACCACCAACACATCATGCGCAGCGGCTCTTCTCACCTGGATGTTTATTGAGAAAGCTCATAACAACCGTCCGACTCTGGTGGGTGCATCTACGGGAATAGTCATCGGTCTTGTGGCGATTACTCCCGGTGCAGGATTTGTTCCGATCTGGGCATCCATTATTATCGGTGCTTGTGCAAGCGGAATCTGCTATCTCTTTATTACCATAGTCAAACCGAAACTGCGTCACGATGATTCGCTCGATGTATTTATTTGTCATGGCATCAGCGGCATCTGGGGTTGTATTGCCACAGGTATATTCGCTTTGACATCCATCAACGGCGTGGCTAAATGGAACGGACTCGCATTTGGTGAAACTGCACTTTTCGTTCGACAGATTGCTGCCGTTGGGATTACAATAGTCGTATCGGTAGCCGGAACCCTCGTTGCACTGGGGGCCGCAAAACTGGTAACCGGTAAGCTGCGTGTTCCGGTCTCGACAGAAGATATTGGTCTCGACATCGCAGAACATGGTGAAAATGCATATCCGTCTTACTTAGGACTCGACTAAATCAAAGGGGGATCTATTGTATGAAAAAAGTTGAAATCATCATCCGGCCTGAAAAACTGGAATCACTCAAAGAAGCCTTAAATCTTATTCACATAAAGGGCATTACCATTTCACCTGTCATGGGCTGCGGAAATCAGCTCGGCTGGAAAGAATCTGTACGCGGAAGCGATACCGTTCTGACAGTTCTGCCCAAGATTATGATGATTATGATTATTGAGGATGACAAACTGGAAGAAACGATCAAATTGATCGTTAAAGAGGCACAAACGGGAGAGGTAGGTGACGGCAAAATATTTGTCAGTGAAATCACGGAGTGTATCCGGATTCGAACTGGAGAACGCGGCGAAGGCGCAATTTGATTATACTATTCTGATCTTTGGAACCTGATGTTGTGCTGACGTTTGTCCGCACAAAAATGAATGAAATGACGTAACAATACTGTTCGGAGGCAAAGGAGCCACTGGAATCTTTTCATGCAGCATGCGCGCGTGATTGGATGAGGTGGTTTTTCTATTTGGAGGATGTTTTATGAATGCTGATATTGTCTGGATTTTGATGTCATCTGCTCTTGTTCTTATTATGACCCCGGGACTGGCTTTCTTCTACGGAGGCCTGGTAAAGAGAAAAAATATAATTAATACGATGATGGCCTGTGTCTTTATTATGGGCATGGCTTCTATCATGTGGGTTCTGGTCGGTTACTCTCTGTCGTTTTCCGGCGATATCGGGGGTGTCATCGGAAATTTGAAGTGGTTCGGGCTAAACGGCGTAGGAGCCGCGGTCGGGCCCTGGCTTCCCACCGTTCCCAATCTTGCTTTTGCTATTTTCCAGATGATGTTCGCCATCATCACACCGGCCTTGATAACCGGAGCGGTCGTTGAGCGCATGCGCTTCTCCTCTCTTGCTATCTTTGTCACGGTCTGGTCAGTGGTTGTATACTACCCTCTGGCTCATATGGTCTGGGGCGGCGGTTTTCTAGCTCAAATAGGTGCAGTTGACTTCGCAGGCGGAACTGTTGTCCACATCAGTTCCGGCGTATCGGCACTGGTCGTCGCTCTTGTGATCGGCAAGCGGAAACATCATGGAAAAATCAGTTATCACCCGCACAACATTCCTTTTGTTTTCCTGGGCGCAGCACTCCTGTGGTTCGGCTGGTTCGGCTTTAACGCCGGAAGCGCCGGTGCAGCAAATGCACTCGCCGTACATGCCTTTATGACCACCAACACGGCTTGCGCCGCAGCGCTTCTCGCCTGGATGCTGATCGAAAAGATACACAGTGGCAAACCGACTTTGGTCGGCGCATCCACCGGTATGGTTATCGGACTGGTCGCCATCACACCCGGCGCCGGTTTTGTACCGATCTGGGCTTCCATTATCATTGGAGCACTGGTCAGTCCCATCTGCTATTTCTTCATCACGGTCATCAAGCCGAAACTGGGATATGACGATTCGCTGGATGCGTTCGGATGCCACGGCATCGGCGGTATCTGGGGAAGCATCGCTACGGGTATTTTCGCCCTTACGTCCATTAACAGTGTAGCGAAATGGAACGGTCTGGCCTTTGGCGAAACAGCACTTTTCGTGCGCCAGCTGGCAGCTGTCGGAGTTACGATTGTCGTTTCGGTAGCCGGAACATTCATCGCACTGGCTGTGGCCAAGCTCTTCACCCGCAAACTTCGTGTTCCGATTTCCTCCGAAGATATCGGACTGGATATTGCCGAGCACGGTGAAAGTGCATATCCGTCTTATCTGGGATTCGATTAATGCAAGGAGGATCGCTGTATGAAAAAAATTGAAATCGTTATCCGTCCTGAAAAACTGGAGGCTCTCAAAGAAGCGCTGAACCGCATACACGTTAAGGGCATTACGATTACGCCTGTCATGGGATGCGGCAACCAACTCGGATGGAAGGAATCCGTCCGCGGAAGCGACACCGTACTGACCGTCCTTCCGAAGATCCTTCTGATTCTCGTCATCAACGATGAGATGCTTGAGGAGATCATTCACACCATCATTCAGGAATCGCAGACCGGCGAAGTCGGTGACGGAAAAATCTTCGTCAGCGAAGTTACCGAGTGCATACGGATCCGCACCGGAGAACGCGGAGATTCCGCCATCTGATCTTTTCTGAAATCGGGTACTGCAAAACACAGACATACAAACAAAGCGCCTTTCCGCGAATAGTGGAAAGGCGCTTTTATGTGTGTTTTCAAATCCTGTGAAATCAGGGTCTGCGGGGTTACAGCAATTTCTCGCTGATCTTCATTCCGCCGATCAGATGAAAATGTACGTGCATGACTGTCTGACCGCCGAATTCCCGGCAGTTGTTGATCAGGCGGAAGCCCTCTTCCACGCCGGTCAGTTCTGTGACAACAGATATGGCGGACATAATGGCAGACATCGTCTCCGCCCCGTCCTCCGCAGAAGCAAGATCAAGAATATCGTCGTAATGCTTTTTCGGAGCAATCAGGATGTGGACCGGCGCAACCGGCTTCAGATCCTTAAAACAGATGACGTCATCGTTTTCATATATAACGGAGGATGGAATTTCTTTGTTCGCGATCATGCAGAAAATACAAGCCATACAATCATCTCCTTTTCGTGGTGTCAGCGGATCGAATCAGGCGCCCAACTGCGACTTGATCGTTGCGTGCGCTGCCGCGAGGGCATCGGAAAGTCTGGACACATCCTTGCCTCCGGCCTGTGCCATGTCCGGACGTCCGCCGCCGCCGCCGCCTGCTGCTTTGGCTGCCTCACGGATAATATTGCCTGAGTGGATGCCCTTTGCGATGGCTGCTGCAGTCGCCATTGCGACAAAAAGCAGCTTTCCGTCCTGCTCGGATGCCAGAAGAATGACGCCTGCATCGAGCCGGTCACGGATCTGGTCCGCCGTGGTACGCAGTGCATCCGCATTCTCAGCGGTCACAGAGGCGACAACAACAGATACACCGTTCATTTTTACTGCCTTATCCGCAAGTTCCGCAGCCAATCCGGCTGATTTCTGTTCCTGCATACCGGCCAGTTCTTTCTCCAGCGACTTCACTTCAATCAGCGTTGTACGGATCTTACGGACAAGCTGATCCTGCGTGGTCTTGATTGTTGTGCAGGCTTCGTCGAGAAGCGAGTGTTCACTCTTGGCAAGACTGTATGCGGATGCTCCGGTGACGGCTTCGATACGGCGGACGCCGGATGCGACACCGGTTTCGGAAAGGATACGGAACTGGCAGGCCTGACTGGTGTGCGTCAGATGTG
>Ga0302289_1000269_pt1 | contig 26312 bp, 18 predicted proteins | sample III_Fen_N1_2_FD_194552 | JGI IMG/M metagenome (GOLD analysis project Ga0302289, IMG submission 194552) | Peat permafrost microbial communities from Stordalen Mire near Abisko, Sweden - III_Fen_N1_2 | ecosystem: Environmental > Terrestrial > Soil > Wetlands > Permafrost | place: Sweden: Abisko... | reverse complement strand
CGGGTGCTGTGAGTTTTGATCAGTTGCGCTATGGACAACCAAATTATTATATCGGAATTCCTGTGCTGATTCTGGCAATCGGTTCCTTTCTGAATCCAGCGATCCCTTTTCGCAAACGTTTATTAAACACCATTTTGCCTGGGATATTGCTGGTAAGCTTCATTATCAAGCCATTGTATCTGTTATGGCACGGTTATGATTATCCCAGTTGTTTTCCTGCTCGGTTTTCCTTCTTATTCTGCTTTGTGTTGATAGAACTGGCCGTTCAGGGTTATTTAGCAATGCCTCGCCCTGCCTCGCTTACGTTTCGTCGGCGGATGCTATGCCTGTGCGCAGGAATGCTTGCATTTACCGCGATAGCTTTCAGAACCGATTTGGAAAACTATCTTACCTATGAGACAGTAGTGTTTGATGTTTTTGCTTTTATCGCTACCTGCCTGATATTGATCCGACCTTCCCCTACACGTTACAGGCGTATTGCTTGTATTTTGTTATGTGCAATACAGATTGCGGGATTGAGTATCATTGCATATATGGGATATCATCGTATGGATAGTGTTGCTGTTATGACGACAGACAAATATGCTGATAACTTAACTAAAAACAGTGGTTATGTACAGCGAATCCTATCTTCTGATCAGGAAAGCGATGGCCTGTATCGGCTCGAAAAAAATATCATCTTAGTGAGAATGATGCAATGTTGCTGAACTATCCGGGGTTAAGTCATTATAGTTCAACAACAGACCCCACACTTTCGCACTTTGCAGACCAGATTGGCCTCTTCCACAGCTATCTGCGTATAATGTATGGGAATGGTACAACGCCTGTCATTGATAGCCTGCTAGGTGTTAAATACATTTTGTACAACACGGGGTCTTCACTTGAGAGCCTCCCATCAGAATATACGGCGCTTTGGACAGACGGTAATGTTACCGCATACAAAAACCCGTACGCTCTCCCACTAGCGATAATGACTCATAATCCGAGCAAAGCAACACTGGATTCAGGAAATCCATTTCTTTCGCAAAACTCAATTTTATCTGATTTGACAGGCGAGGATATAAAAACTTTCCGCACCTTGGATGCAAAGATTACATCCGATAGCGACGGATTCATATATGCTGAGATTCCCATTTCCGCAGGCTCAAAAGTGTACATGTTGTCCTATGGCGGTTACTACTATCTTAATGATATGCCCGGACAGGACAATCATCTCTTCCAAGGCTGTGTGTTATTGCCGATCTCCCCGGTTGATACCACCTATAAGCTTAAAATGTGGTCTAGTACAGGTGTTGTTCCGCAGTTTGCAGCATTCTCGATGAACGAGTTAGCGCGCAGCTATGAGGCGCTTGCAAAGTATGGTTATGCAGTACAAAGCGATACAGCATCGCATCTGAGCATAAATGTGACCGCCGACGCCCAGCATACCCAGTTAATGCTGACGATACCCTACAATAAAGGTTGGAGCGCTTGGGTAGATGGTAAAAAGCATGACACTACCAGCAGATACGGCGCACTATTATCTGTGGACTTAACTCCGGGTATTCATCATATTGAGCTCAGATATGTGCCTTCGGGACTTATACTTGGCGCAATCATCAGTATTATAAGTTTGTTCATGTTAACTCTGTGGCTGATCCTATTTCGCCGAAATTCTGTACATCGGTAAAAAAACAAAAAGATGTGAGTCTCATGCTCACATCTTTTTCTTACACGTTTGTAATCGTTGCTTCCTCATTCGTTCCCCTCTTCACCCCTGCCGCCACTTGCGCAAGATCCAGCTCCAGCCACTTAGTCTTCAGCACCTGCCGTACTTCGTCGCTCTTGATCCAGCCCCTGCTTTCCATAATGGTCAAAGCATGCTGTAGCTTTTCCGCACCATTCAATCGTCCCACCACTGCCTCGGTGTACTCCACGGCCATCTTCGCCGCGTCCAGCAGATCATTCTGCTTAAGCCAGGGTACAGCCACATCTTTCAGCCAAGGTATAATATAACCTTTCGCAGCCCACGTAGCCAACGCTCCCAGCTCGGTCAGTACGCCACACAGCACCCAGATCACCACCTGCGTGCCAACCTCGGCTTTGTCAATGGCCGTTTCAGCCAAAGCAGTAGCGCAGATCAGCACCATCACCAAACAAAGAGGCCCGGCAATAACCTTCTTGATAATATTATGCTGGCACACGCCTTGAATTCTGGAATAGCGAGCAGACATTGTGCTTGCAACCAGTCACGAAGTCTTTGTGCAGCAACCGTGCTGTTGGGAGAATTCATAAACTGATAGAACTTTTCCTTGAGGGCATACGCATGATGCAAGGTATCTGAGAAACCGAGCATGACCGAAACGGCCAAACGATCCTCCTGGCTGAACTTGTCGCGATGCGCCAGAAGCAGTTTTTTGGAGCGTTTGAAGTATTTCCTGGTATCGGGCGTCAGGGATTGCTGTAGTCTTCTGCGAACATCATCCATCACCATGTGCTGTACCGCGCGACATGAATGCGGTCAATGACAATCTTGGCATTGGGCAGAAAAGACTTGACAACATCACAAAATCCCCTGTTCATGTCCATCACGACGGCTTTAACATCGTTTCGATTGGAAATCCCCTGAGATAATACTGGATCGTGCTAGTAGAACGTTGCTATTTCCCCACGAAATCGCACGGCTCCGCAAAACATTTTCTTCATCATAGGCATTGATAACGCCGTCTGCGGTAGTGGATTATCGTTCGTTTGTTTCTGATGGACAGATCTACGATCCGCCTATGCCAATAATCGTGGTTTGCTGCGGTTTCTGTTCCACAAATCGGACAGGTCTGTGTTTTTCGGGTCAGAGCAATCCAAAGATGATGGGTCGCATCGCCTTCTTCATAGCTTTCTACAATCACATCTTCCATCCCAAGTAATTTTAAGGTATAGTGAATCAACTTTCCAAAAGCATAAATAGTGATATCATAAAGCCATGTCATACAGCAAAAATCTAAGGAAAAGTCATTGGATATCTTGGGGAGGGTCACAGTCAACGCAAGCCAGAGCACCTTTCACGTAAGCCTTTCAGCCGTCCATCGGTGGAAACAGTTACATCAAAATACAGGGAATCTGGAGGACAAAAAGCCCTGTCACACCTTTAAAAAGCTAAATCCAGAAAAGCTGAAAGCCTATGTAAAAAAACATCCAGACGCCTATCTCAAGGATATCGGCGAAGTTTTTGGCTGCTAGGATACCGAAGTCATGAAAGCGCTTAGGAAGCTTGGGATCACGCGTAAAAAAGACGAAACGCTACCGTGAAAAAAAACGGAGCCAGTAGCAGAATACTTGTCCGTCCTCCAAGACACTCCCGCTAGTCAAATCGCCTATGTAGATGAAACAGGGATTAGTTGCTGCCTGTATCGAGAATATAGGTGGTCTAAGCGTGGCACGCCGTTAATAGGTGTCGTCGGCGGTCGCAAGTTAGAAAGAACAGGAATCGTTGCCGCCCAATGGGGGCATTGATTGTCGCTCCGCTTCAATATGATGGAACGATGGATAGCACTCTTTTCGAAACGTGGTTCGCAGCGCAATTACTGCCTTCTCTAGCACCAAACACCATGATCGTTATGGATAATGCCTCTCTGCACCGCAAGAGTCAACTGCTTTGCCTTGCAGAAAGAGCAGGGTTTCGTTTGGTTTTTCTTCCGCCCTATTCACCAGAGCTAAACTCGATCGAGAACTTTTAGAGCTGGCTCAAACGTCACTTGCGTAAAACCCTTCTCCTTCACACTTCTTTTGATACTGCTCTTTGTTCCGCATTTCAAGTTTGTTAACTATATAATCTGTTGTAGACAAAGCGTTTCCCTCCTGGTAGCTGTTGTACTTTGCAGCTCAATTCTACCAGCCGGTGACCGCTTTGTCTTTCTTTTACCCCAACATTTATTATAAAGCCACAAAAGAGAAACCCCGTACAGTAATGATAAGGTTGGTTCACCCATAGTATCATCAGACAACGCTTTAAGATTGTTTCAGATGGATTCCAGCATCATACACATCATGTAATTCTCCGAGAACTCGGGATTGCCGCTGAGGGTAATCACCTTACTTTCGTGTGCATAGGTTTCGATTTCCCTCAGAAAATCTGTTTGTAGCAATAACATCTCTGCACCAACCAACGCGGCATTTCCGATTACTTTTGTTTTACCGATCAACGCTTGTGGAATGAGCCCAATCGCGGCAGCGTTTTGCAGATTGATGTGCATACCAAACCCACCCGCCAGATACAGCGTTGATACATCCGCGATTGCCACACCAGCTGCATGACATAACGTCAGCATTCCGGCTGCAATGGCGCCTTTTGCAAGCTGCACATTGCGAACATCACGTTGGGTGAGGGCAATTGTACCTCCAAGCGTGATGTGCTCTTCCGATAGCATCCCCGTTTCGTCCAGCATTTCCAAAACCAGAAGCGTAGCTACTGCGTCGATTATCCCTGATCCACAAATGCCGACTGGGCTTTGATCCCCGATGGTGGAACAAACCAACGCTCCATCTTGCGCCCATACGCGGTCAATGGCTCCAGCTACGCTGCCACAACCATATTCTATTCCGCCACCCTCAAAGGCAGGGCCTGCCGCCGTGGCGCAAACATACAGCTCGCCTTTGTGCCATAGCGCGATTTCTCCGTTTGTGCCCACATCTGCCAGCAACGCCGTCTCCTCATGGTGGCAAACCTGTGAAGCGAGGATTGCGCAGGTAATATCCGCTCCTACAAACGCACTGATGCAATGCGGTACATAGGCTTGCGAAGCCACCGATGAAATCCACTGTCCAAAGTGGCAATCCGCGTGAAACGGCGCATGGGAAAGCGGCTCGGGATTGCGGCCGGTCAACAGGTAGAGCATGGTTGTGTTGCCCGTAATCACCGTTTGATCCAAAGCGCTGATGGGAAGATCAGTCCGAGCACACATCTCTTTGCGGAGTCGGTCGATAGCTCGTATTATCATGCTCTGTAACAGGTTCGATTTCCCAGCTATGGCTGCCTCCATACGCCCAATCACATCGGCGGCTAGTCTGCGTTGCGGGTTTTCTCCCGTGGCGGTAGCGAGCACATCACCGCTTCCCAGCGACAGAAGCGACGCTGCTACTGTCGTGGTGCCGATATCCACCGCCAACCCATAACACCCTTTCATTGGCATCAGCGAAAACTGCGGGCGTGTTCCCGAGGCGGCGATATTCTCCAACACAAGCGGCGTGGGCAGTGTAACGATGGCATTGCCAATAAGCCGTGTTTGGCAGGCAAGCCGACTCCCCAGCGCCTGTTCCTGTGCAGTTGTTGGCGACAGTTCGCCAGTCGCGATTACCCTGCACTTGCCGCAGATACCCTTTCCACCGCAGGGCATTCCAAAGGCGAATCCTTGCTCCTGCAAAACCGTGGCAAGCAATGGAGTCCCTTCAAACCATAGGTCATTTTCAGCCTTTCCTTGGGAAACTGTCAGTTTTGGCATATCAAACCTCCGCCAGCAGAACCATGCCGAAATAGGTAACGGAATTCTGCCCGTTATTGTACCCGAGTCCCGCGTTTTGTGCGGTCCGGTACACATCCACACCGTAGCTTTCCAAACTGGGCATGGCTAGATCGGGGTAGCGGCAAGGCAGCGATTCGCGCTTGGCGCAAACATCGCATACCTTGCACCCTCCCACTGATAAATGTAAATAACGCAGAAGTTTTATGGTGTGCAATCCACCTTCCAGTTTCTGTGAAATGGCCGCATGCTGTGTGCCAGCCTCTAACATTCCCTCGTAATCAAAGGAATCCTCCAACCTGCGGATGGTTTGGTATATCATGGCGTTTGAGTAAGTGTGCACTGCCTTAATCATTACTCGAATATCTCCAGCGTCGGGCGGGCACATGTAACAAAGACCATAATTGCCGCAAGCGTTGCTTTGGCAAATGTCACGAAACATCACATCCAGTATCACCTTATCAATCGGCAGGATCGCTGCATGATCCGCACCACAATCCAAGGCCAGTTTCACAATCTCATCACACATTACGCATCAGCTCCATCCTGCTTTGTATCCGTATCAGGATCGTTTCGTATTTCACCGCAGGTTTTCATGCAAGAATTCCAACTTGATATGCCAACAACCCCACACATCCTCATCAGCGTAGATTGCACAAGGTGGTGTGAAATGCTTCCATACCAGTATGCAGTACATCCGCCAATCATCATTGCATCCTTATGTAAGGTGCAGTGCAGCGGGGCACTCCGATATCACTGGTTTCGTCTACGCTGGGCTGCTTCACTCCTCCTGTTGTAGTTCATGAATCCATTCGCCGTACCAGACAAGGGCTTCCTTGAGGCTTCTGCGAAGCGGCATGCCCTCGCCCGACAGAACCACCAGTCGGTTGTCTGTTCGCAGATCGCCATTTGGAACTACACTCACATAAGCGCCTACACAATCAACCTGAAACGCTTCCTCCTGTATTCGAAGGAGCCCTTTAATCCGATATGTATCCTCCGCAAACAGTCGTAGGAAGGCGCGCAGTTGTCCGACGCTTATACCAGGTGAAACGGCAAGGCATCGCTTTTGCAAGGTTAGGTCGCGAATATAGCTATCTTGCCGCGCAGGGTGATGGGTGGACAGGTTTTGCACTCCTTCCATAGGGATAACCCCCTGCTCGGAGCGAACGATACAAACATCAGGATAGCGTTTTTGGAGTAACTCCATCACAGCTTCCGTCTGCTCCTGTGTTGCGATATCCGTTTTGGTTAACACGATCAAATCCGCTATGGACAGCTGTTTGTGGCAAACGCGCGCTGTGTCGATGACCCGATGCAGACGTGTCGCGTCGGCCAAGGCAATACACCCTTTATAATGGATGTTTGGATAGCGTGAGCCTTGTTCCAGCAATGTGCGGATTGCCGTCGGGTCAGACAGCCCGGATGCTTCCACAAACAGCAAATCCGGTGCCAGCCGTTGTGCCTCATCCAAAGCGGCTTCAAAATGATCCAGGCGGCAGGCACAGAAAATTGAGCCATTGACGATTTCATTCATGCTTGCACCCAAGCCCTCCAGCAATGCACCATCCACACTGATTTTTCCAAACTCGTTTACAATCAGATGAATGCGTTTACCGGCAAATAATCGAAGCAGGCAGCGCAGCAAGGTGGTTTTGCCTGCTCCCAGAAACCCTGCGATCAGGATCAATTCACACATGACATCCATCCTAAGAAATCACAGCTTCGATCGCTTGTTGCAGTTCATCCTTGTTGGGGATGAGGGAGGAAAAACGGAGTTTGCCATTCAGGTAGATGCATGGCAAGTTTTTGACTCCCATCTCTTTGCATCGGGCAATGTTTTCTTTGATGGTAAATTTGTATTCAATCACGTCGATCGCCGAGCCGAAATGTGCCTTGGCAACGTTGACCGCACCCATCATATAGGCACAGGCGGCACAGGTGGCGCTATCCAATGTGAAAACCTCCACCAGCGGCCTTTGCAGATGCTTATAATCGGGAAGGTCTACATGGATATTATCCTCTGCCGCCACGTAGTTTCGCAGCATGTTTCGTACGCTATCCGGCTGCAAAACAGCCTGTGAAACCGCGATACCGTTTTCCACCGGTATGGCATAGGGCATGTCGCACCCGGGCGCGACGATAAAATTGTGCGTGTCCCCCAACCGATCCACCAAATCGAGCACGTATTTCATATTATCCTGCTGTGTGCCATGCAGCATCACACTTGTCAGTGGAATGTTGCCGCCGATGGCAATGTTGTATCGGTCGCTGATCTTTTTGGCGGCAGGCAGATCGATGTTTTCATCCACACTGATGCTATCTGGGGCGGTCTGGCACATCACCTCAATGTTTCGGCTCGCGTCGCCACATACGAAGAACGCGCTGAAAACCCCGAGTGAGCGGATATGGTCAAAGATGCCCTTGTAAGGCTTGGACAGGAAAGTTTCAAAGTGCGCGCTGGAAATCTGGCTCACCAGCGGATCCACCACAGCAATCACATCCATGCCCGCTGAAACATACATCCTCGCCATGCGCATGCAGCATGCCACACAGTACGCCAGCAACTCGTTGACAAACGCTTCGTCGTCATACATATCCATAAAAAGATCGTTACCGCGAAGATGGCTGGCCAGTGTAAAGGGACCGCAAACGAGGCCATAGAGAAGCGTGGAATCCCCCACAGCCTCCTTCATACGGCGCATGGTTCGCAGCACCATGGGGATGCGGCCGTCATTTTCCGTGGGCAGGGTGCAGTGGCAAGGGACCGTCGCGGTATCAGCCAGCGGATGAGTCCTCACCGACGGAGGGCTATCCTCTGCCCACAGCAATTCACAGCCGAGGATTTCAGCCTCAATCTGCAAATCGAACATCACAGGTTGACCATGAGGTTTGTACAGCCTGTTTACCGCAAGCAGTGAGTCCAATAATACTGTTTCAACCGTCAATACCTCTTTGGCGGTTTTCCCAATCAGTTTGCCAGCATGTACGCCCGCAAAGGGCACCCATGGCAACAGGTCGGTTTTCTCATGGCAAAGGGTTCGATATAAAACATTTTCAGATTTCATGCGATATCCTCCTTGCAAGTCTCACGTTGAAGATGCCTGTCAACCTTACCGGTTGCACCCATAGCCATGTCAACAACACCCCTTCCACTTGGAGAGGGTTGTTTTATGGCTGCATTCACCTGCAAGGTTCGTATAGGATAGCAACGGTTATCCCTCAGCAATGGTGTCACTTTGACCCTTGCCATACACGCTTGGCCATTTCGTCCACTGGCAGTATAACTGTGTCGCTGATCAGTGCGCGTGCCTTAGCGTACTGATGCATCCGGCAGATTTAATTGCTTATGGTTCCTTTTTGCTCAGCGGTATTTCCATTTCCGAGGAAACGGAGACGATTTGACCTTTGATGGGTTCCTTCCCATTCACGGTGACGAATGCGCTGTAGTTATCCCATCCAATGCTGTTTTTGCGCATGTTGCCCAATGGCTTTGTGAGCCATTGGGATGAGGTTATGAAACGGCGCAGAACGCAACTGCCTGATCCGCCGCGCTGGCTGCGTCCGGTGTATAGGCATCCGCACCAATCCGCTGACAAAACGCATTCGTCACCGGTGCGCCGCCGACCATGATTTTTACCTTATCACGGATGCCTGCGCTCTGTGCTGCTTTCACCACATCCTCCATAACGCCCATGGTCGTGGTCAGTAACGCAGAGCAGCAAATAATCTGGCAATTCTGGTCGATAGCGGTCTGCACAAAGGTTTCCGGCGAAACATCCGTACCAAGATCGACAACTTCCAACCCTTTTCCTTCCATCATCATCTTCACGAGATTCTTACCAATATCATGCAAATCTCCCTTTACGGTGCCGATGCACACTTTCCCACTGGCTTTAACGCCTTCCTCGACCAGAAGCGGCTTCAACAGGCTTGCTCCCATGTTCATGGCACGTGCGGCAACCAAAACCTCAGGCACAAACACCTCGTTGTTTTTGAACTTCTCGCCTATCACGCTCATGCCCGAAAGAAGACCTTCTTCCAATATCTGTTGTGCCGACATGCCTTCGTCAATTGCCTGCTGTACAAGCGCCTTGACTTCCTTTGCCTTACCGGCTTGAAGTTTTAGAGAGATCTCATGCAGATCCATGGCATTTTCCTCCTGTTGCATTTTCTTCGTGGCTTCAGTATAATGGTTTTCATGAGAAGTGAATAGTAAATATATACGTATATTTGTGATTTGGTGGTATGTGAGATGGCCGTGGGTATTTATTCTCTGGTGAGCGAGGAACGCTTGCATGATGTGCTGGAAACTCTACATTCCTTTACTGAATTGCCAATCCAGTTGATGAACGAGCACGGACAGCTGCTCCAATCGTTTGGGTTGTCCACAGGCTACTGTACGCTACTCAAAAAGTATATTTTTACAAAAAACGAATGCTTTCAGCTGCACTTGAAGGCAGGGCAACGTTCGCAAGCATTGGGCGAAGCCTATGTTTTTTCATGCCACGCAAACCTCAACCATATCGCTTTCCCTTTGCAAAGTCAGGGGGAGTTGCTCGGCTGCATCATCATCGGGCCTTTTCTGATGGATGCGCCGGATAGCACGCTGGTCAGCGGTGTGGCAGAATGCTACAAGCTCTCTCCTACACTATCGCTGGAGCTGTATGATGAGTTGCAGGGCTTGCAGGTGATCGCTCCGGCGCGGGTGAACCAACTCAGCCATCTTATCGACCACTTGCTCAAACCGCTTTTACCGGATGAACGTGCGCTTCTGTTGCAGCGCCAGCAGAAGCTGTATCAACAGTCTCGTATTAATGAGACGATCCAAATGTACAAGGAGCAGGGTATTTCCCCTACCCAAAACTACGTGTACCAAAAAGAGACCGAACTGATGACAAAGGTGAAAACAGGGAATATCAAGCAGGCCAAGGCATTGCTGAACGATTTGCTTGGATATGTGTTTTTCAGCGAGGGCGGCAAAGTGGAATCGGTGCGAACGCGCGCCATCGAATTGACAACCTTGCTTTCACGTGTGGCCATGGATGGCGGCGCTAAAACTGATACCATCTATCAACTGAACAGCCGGTTTTTACTGATGATGAATCAGGATCACACCATCGATAGCCTATGCTACCTTTTGCAGGATGTGGTGGAAAGCTTCATGAGCGCGATGTTCACCAACGCCAGCAAGAGAAACGCCCATGTTCGGGAAGCGTTGAGCATCATGGCTGAGCGTTATGCGCAACCTTTGACGCTGCCAATCGTGGCGGATGAAGTCGGGCTTAGCCCCAACTACTTTTCTACGCTGTTTCAGCAGATCGTAGGAGTAAACTTCCGTGAACAGCTTTGCCGAATCCGCGTGGAGGAAAGCAAGCGTTTATTGGTATCCACGGATTACCCTTTGTCGGCAATCGCAATTTCCATGGGCTTTTCGGATCAGAGCTACTTTTGCAAAGTGTTCAGGCGCATCACGGGTATTACGCCCAGTCAATACCGCCAATAAGGGGTTCACCTCAAGAAAAGCATTGATTCCCCTGCTTGTAGAACATGCTGAAATCTGGTTTGTTTCAAATGTGATTGCTTGCGTCCGCTATCGTGTTCAGGGGGGGACAAGAACGCCAAAACCTTATTCAGCTTGCCAATCTTGAACACACCTGAATAAACAAGTTGTTGCGCTTGCCTCCAAGGAGAAACGGAAAAAAGGGCGCTTTCTACTGGTTTGTCCGCGCTGAAATAAGGATCAACGCCGCTTGATCCGCGAATAGCGGACTGGAAATCACGCCAATCGAACCTTTATAGGCAACAGCAGGTTCCGGCATGGGAGGTTCGTTTTACATTTTTCAAGGAGTCAGGCACGCAACACACGATCAATCGCTGCAAGATTTTCGACCGGCGTCATTTTGGGCACTTCACATCCACTGCTAATCAGGGAAGTGTCCGTGCCATGATCCAGGCAAAAGCGGGTAATCTCTTCCACCTCTTTAACTGTGCCCTCCAGCAGAATCCCGACGGGATTGATGTGTCCGCAGATCGAACACTTCCCTTTCGCTATTTCCATCGCTTTGTCATATTGAACCATATAGTCGATATCAACAATATCCGCGCCAAGATTCACCATATCCGGCAAAAGATGATTGATATTGCCGCAGATATGCAGCTTTGCCTTGCCGCCGGCAAGGTGGATGGCATCAATGATTTGTTTTTCAAAGGGCATGACCCTCTCCCGATACTGCGCCGCACTAATCAGCGAGGCTACGGCATCTCCTATGCCAATGATATCCGCCCCTGCGCGCAACTGTTCCTGCGCACAGCGAATCTCCTGCTGTGTGATAAAGGTCAGCGCCGCAGCCACCTCTTCAGGCTCGTCATACAACATCATCATACTTTCGCTGACCGTAGCCAAATCGCAGAATTCTGCCCAGGCTCCTTCGACCCATCCAAGAATCGGGTATTCATCGCCATCGTTTTTCTTAAACAGCTCAATAGCACGAATGCGATCCAGCATCCGTGTCGATTGCAGAGGATCCCATGCCTTCAGTTTTCGATAATCGCTCGCTTCCAACAGCAATGGCTTTTCACAGACAGGCAAATCATCCACCTGATAGCGAATCTCCGCGCCGTAATCATAACATTCACGATAAGGATCCGACATCGTGGATAGAATATCGATGCCAAAATCTTTGGCGGTTTTCGTTTGTGCTTCCAAAAGCGTCCGGTAATCCGAACAGAATTGGCCATAGGGAACGCCTGCATATTTTGCGGCAAACAGCATAACAATCGTCAGATTTGGTACCTTATCCACTGGTTTTCCAGCCAAGCGTGCAAAGAGTCTTTCCTTCGGCGTCATACATCATGCTCCTCACCAAAAATCATGCTCTTCCAAGCAATCAATGTCATTTCCCTGTATGAATAACCCCAGCGTTGATTGCCTGTTGGGAATCAGTTCTATGCTTTACCCTCGAAATCCTGCCTCCATGCCTGATGAATCAGGTATGGAGGCAACTCGTCCTCTACCGCTGTCACAAGCCAATGGTTAATAATGCCAGACGGGACAGCTTACTGAATAGGTGATAGTCACAAACGTTGTTTTCGTTGATGCCATCGGTAGGTAAGCAGAAGGGATGTCTCCAGCATCTGGCGATTACCAGACGTTATCGTTTCACAGCTCCCATATGCCAATATCCTCCACTTTCACCTCACGGCTTTTTTCTGTGCGTATTGTATCATCAGATTCCATTTCTCTCCAGCACTTTAGAGACGGCCTTTCGTACGGAATGAGCCACCCCATTGGCAACCTCCATTGCGTCGCGATGGAGGAGCAGTGTCTGTCCATCGTCATCCAAGGCAAGGCCATCCTCCACAAAGGTAGCCAGTATCATTCCCTCCACGCTGGGCAGTCCCGATAACAGCTTATCATAATACGATTCAGGGTGCAGCGGCGCTCCATCCTGAATGATGACCGTATGCTTGCCATGCATTTTTTCTGCCAGCTTCCTGAAATGATCGAATTTTCCCATCGGAGAATTGTTGATTGCCCTGAGGTGCTTCATGTTGTACAAGTTATCCAACTGATGCGTGCCGATGCCGCAGTAATGCAATGTACCGCCCGTAAACGTTTCCAGAATCCGTTCATAATAGGGCACCACAAATTGCGCATATAGTTCGCCACCGACAGATACCAGATCATCATCCGACATCCATACCCCTACGCCGTTGGGACTCCAGAGCCCTTGCAAACCGTTGCTCTGCGAAAGCGGTTCTCCAATATACTGTTTTTGCAGTTTTGTCCAGTCGATAAAGCATTCGGTGATTTTCTCCATCAGTTCATGGACAGCTTCCGGCTCCTCGTACATCCATAAAAACAGGTTCTCATAGCCACAGATCTGTGCTGCCGTACAAAGAGGGCTGTTCATATCCGTCAACCCCACGGGCAGGTCGCTGTGGCGCACGGCGTATTCAATGAACCGGAGCACCCGCGGCATATCCCCATCCCGCGTGGCGTTTGGGAGCTTAAGGCGAGCAATATCGGCCGGTGTTTCCACGCAGGTGGAACAAATGCCGGGGTCGTCCCCCTTGCCTGTGGCCGGTTTCACCTTGCACCCAAATGCGGAGGCGATTACGCCGGTGCCAAACCAAGGCATAAAATAGGGAACGGTATCATCGTCTACCCTCTGAAGATGCCGAAGAAAGCCGTTTTCCTGATATTTTACCATCACCTCCGGATTCTCCCAGTATCCGGCGGGTATTGGATCGTTTCCGAAACCGAAATAGCAGGGGGTATTGATGATCAGCGGAAAATCCTCGGGTTTGGTAAGCTTTTTGTGCAGAAAGGCGTTTTCAATCTTCCGCTGTCGGCTGGCAATGTCAAAACCGCGCCATTCCTTTACATATCCCATGGAATCGCCTCCACAATATAGCATTTTCACCATGAATGCGTAACCGTTTACACAATTTCTTTGCTTCATTTTACAGGATGGAGGATCGCTTGTCAATGAACAGGTTTGGCGTGGCATGATCTGTGTTGAAGGAACTAAATACAGCATCAACCCATAAAATCATCAGATAATGCGATTCCAAAATCTCCATCATGCCTTTCGGAAGCAGCGGTACTCCCGGCGGCTACTCGCTCAGAAGAAGGGTTAAAGTGAAGCGGCAACAAAACTTTTAGATAAGCGTATGCAAAGAACCATGATTTCTCACGGTCGTATCAACAGGTATGATTTGGCGGAAAGGTCGCAATGATGCCAATTCCAGATAAATCACTGGTGATAGCAGCGCAAAAACCTGTTTTAGTCCCAAAAAAAGCGCATGAGAAAATCATCATGCGCTTCGGTTATCCGAGTTAAACTTGCTTACTTGATTTTTTACAGCGACAGTTCCATCCTTCGGATGATGTGATCCTGATATTCCTTATCCAGCTCCACAAAATACCCACTCCAACCCCATACGCGCACAATCAGGTTGCGGTGATCCTGCGGGTGCTTTTGCGCGTCCAGCATCGTGTCGCGGTTAACGGCGTTCAGCTGTATCTGCTGACCCCCCAAGTCCATAAAGCTCTTTACCATCAGAGCCACCTTTTGAATCGCCTGTTCGTTGCGGAACATGGTATCGTGCAATTCCAGCGTCAGTGGCCCACCGTTGCATACCCGCATCAGGTGAGGTTTGGAGAAAGATTGCAAAATGGAGATCGGCCCATTGATCCTTGCAAACAGACTGGGCGAATAGTTAGCGGCCAACCCCTCGCCAGCCCTTCGCCCGTCCGCCGTAGCGGGCAGTGTAGCCGCGTGCCACACATAATACATCGCCGACCCCGTGCCGGCGCGGAAGATGCCGCCGCGTTCGTTCACCTGACCTTGCAGACTGTCGGCGAAAGCGTCCATCAATTCCACAGCGATATCGTCCACCTCGGGGTCGTTATTGCCCATTTTAGGCGCATCAAAGCGAAGCTTGGCCAGCAGATCATCCCGACCCGCGTAGTCGCTTTCCAGCGCGGATAGCAACTCGTCTTTTGTAACGCTGTGGTCGCCATAAACATATTTGCGGATGGCAGCCAACGCATCTGCCGCAGTGGCGATCCCCGTGCCATGAAAGCCGTAGTTGTTGTAGCGACAGCCCAGCGACAGATCGCGTCCGCTTTCCATACAGCCCTCCATCATCAGCGACAGGAAAGGCGCGGGAAACACATAAAGGTTCTTGACCGCCTGCACGCCGTTAAGCGCCTGCACGCGAATGTCATCCTTCACGGCTGACATCAGCGCTGGAAAATCCACTGAATCGCGCAGATGCTCGACTACGCCCTTTTGCATGGCAGCCGCCAGGCTTACCGCACCGATGTTGGGAATATCCATGCCCCGACCGGGCACGATAAACTCCCAGCAAGCAGCCACGACATAGTTGTACGCATCCCGTGGCTCATATCCGTAAGCCAGCATTGCGGGGATCACCACATCATCGTTGGCATACTGTGGAAAGCCCAACCCCTGCTTGGTAAGCTCGCTGCCCAGCACAAACACATCCAACGGGGTATGGCGGTTGACACGCAGGTTGATTTTGGGGTCAATCAGACACAGTTCAAGACTGGCTTTCAGGCACAATTCGGAAAGCTCGTTATAGCTGTCGGTACCGTCGGGGTTCAAACCACCCAGCATAATGCTCTGACCATTGTCACCTTGCTGCATGCCGGGGTATAGGTCGCTATCGCGGTTGAAGGTCAGGAAAAACTCCTCCAGCCATTCCAGCGCAGTCTCTCGGGTCAGGCGACCCGCATCGATATCCGCGCGGTAGTACGGGTACATATATTGATCCAAACGGCCAACGGTATTGTGGTAGTTGCCGCCCAACCACATCGCAAAGTGCAGAATTCGGAACATCTGCAAGGCTTCGGGGAATGTGCGCGGCGCATACAGGGGCACGCGGGCCAGTGTTTCTGCCACATCCGTCCGCCCTTCCCGAATCGCCTGTTCGCGGTAGCGGTTGCAAAAATCCTGCAAAGCGTCCAGGATTTCCACCTGCATGGTCAAATACTCTGCCTTGGCCTTCTCGCCCGCTTTGTGAAAGGCATCTGCTCTAGCAACCAATTCGTTATGCCTGTCAAGCAACCCGTGAGAGAGCAGCAGGGTATAATCGACATTGATATTGCATACTTCGCCGCGCTCATGCAACTTGCGCGTTGCCTTGAGCGTATCCAGCTCCGCCTTGGTGAACAGCGAAAACACTGTCGGGTTGCGGCGCGTTAGCACAATGCGCTCCAGCGGAAATAGAACGGGCGTTTCGGCGTTCAGCATCAGTTTGAGGCGCTCGGTCGCGCGGCGCAAATCGCTTAAACCCTCCCGTTCAAAGCCTTTGGCGAGGGTATATTCATCCTGCGGTTGGAACCGCGTGGCATAGTGCGCCTTTTCCGTCACAAAAAACTGTTTGAGCTGCCGAATCCTGTCGGTCATAGCACACAACTCCTTATTCCGAATTGAGTAAAAATATCCAAATTCACATGGATGGGCTGGTCGGTTGTAAAACCGGGCGTATAAGGCTTGCGCAACATCGCGTATTTTGCGCCTGCTGTCAGGTGGTAGGGTAACAGCTCCACGCGTATCAACGCCGGCGCGTCCGCAATCAGTTCGGCCACAGCACGGTAGTGGCTTACCGTATCATTCACGCCCGGTATCACAGGAATGCGGATGATGAAAGGAGTATTTCCCTCGCAAAGCTTTTTAGCGTTGGCGAGAATGCGTTTGTTGGATACACCGGTAAAGTGCTGGTGAATATCATCGTCCATACACTTTAAATCCATCATCACCAGATCAAACGCTTCCATAAACTGTTCAAAATCAGCTTCTGCGCCATAACCGGAGGTTTCCAGTGCCTTGTGCACGTCCGGCGTCAACAAACGAAGGGTTTCCAATACAAAACCAGCTTGCATCAAAGGTTCGCCCCCCGAGAAAGTAACACCGCCGCCGGTTTGGGTGTAGTACAGCGCGTTCTCCTGAAGCTTTGCAGCAAGCGCTTCCGCCGTATAGGCTTCACCCGCCACCCGCCGGATGCGCTGAGGGCAGGCTTTCACACAAAGACCACAAGCATCGCAATCCACAGGCTTACCAAAATCGATTAGCCTCTCCGATTTGGGGCAGGCTTTCACACATCCACCACAGCGAGTGCACCCGTTGGGAGAGATCATCAGTTCCTTTTTTGGCGAAAGACCTTCCGGGTTGTGGCACCAGCTGCAACGAAGCGGGCAACCCTTGACAAAAACAGTTTGCCGTAGGCCGGGGCCGTCATGTATTGCCCCTTCCTTGATATCAAAAACGATTCCTGTTATGTGAATTCCTCCCCATTATCGGTACCGTTAACGTTAATAGTTCGGCATAAAAAGTATTTCCATTATTCTACGCGATGAAACCATATGGCAAATGAAATCAAAGAAAAAATTACACTCGATCCAACACGGTATGCCCTTCGCTGAGTGTGGTATCAATCACAATCTGCTCGTCCCGAGCGGCCTCGGGTGTTTGAATGGCATTGATCAGCACATCGACTGCGGTGGTGGACATATGACGCTTATGGCTGGAAATACTGGTAACCTGAAAAGGCAATTCCAGCCGGGAATGGATGTAGTCAAAGCCGATCACGGAAATATCCTCAGGCACACGCAACCCATGCTGCACAAGGTAAGTCCAGCTTTTCCAAGCGATAATGTCACTGAAGGCGAAAATGGCAGTATAGGTAATCTTCTTTTTCAACAGCTTTTCCAACGCTGCCGCACAGCCATCAGCGGTCACGCGCACCTCTACCATCAGTTCTTGTTTGGGCGTCAGTCCCATTTCCCGGTAGGCGCGCAGATATCCTGCGCGCCGTTCAATGGCACTGGAAATGTAGCTGGGGCCGCCCATAAACAGAATATCGCGATGCCCGGCGTCCAGCAGTCGCTTCGTAGCCTGATAGCCACCCAATTCATCATTGCAGACCACATAGGGAGTGGTAAGCTGTGTAAAATGCCGCCCGATCAGTACAAAGGGAATGTGGTGCTCCTGTAAGTACTCAATGTTGCGCGTGCTTCGCTGTGCCGGACAGATGATGATGCCATCCACACTCTGATTGAGCGCCGTCTGAATGGCCTCGAACTCGCGTTCCTCATCCTCGTCGGTGTTCATCAGAAAGGAGGTGTACCCTTTGCTGCGGGCGTAGTGCTCGATTTCGCTCATCATAATAGCAAAATGGGGGTTGGATACGTCACCCAGAATCACGGCGATAGTATTGGTAACGCCGGAGCGCAGAGAAGAAGCCAGCATGTTTCGCACATGCCCCATCTCTTTGGCGGCGGTCATGATCGTTTCCCGCGTCTCATCAGCGATTTCCGGCTTGTTGCGAAGCACACGGGAAACAGTGTTTACACTAAACCCGGTTTTTTTTGCGATATCCTTTAATGTAACATTCCGTTTCACCGGTTTCATTGCACTTCACGCCTTTATCCGCTATTTCTCGAACGCTTCTTATGATATCACAATGGGTATCAAGTCACAAGATTTCCATTTTACAGAGTGTATGCCAATACCCGCTCCTGTGTAAAAGTGTCCGGGTCGGTCATCTCCGCCGAAACAGCGCCCCGCCGCATCACATAGATGCGGTCGCTCATATTGATGAGCTCCGGCAGCTCCGAGGAGATCATCATGATCGCCACTCCGTCTGCAGCCAACCCGTCAATAATTTCATAAATTTCCGCCTTGGCGCCCACATCCACGCCGCGTGTAGGTTCATCCAGAATCAGCAGTTTCGGTTTGGCTGAAAGCCACTTACCCAGCACCACTTTTTGCTGGTTGCCACCACTCAGGGTTGCGGCACGCTGCTTAGGCCCACGGCATACAATACGCAACTTTTTGATCATCGACGTGGAGATTTCTCGCTCGACCTTGGATTTCAGGCGCGCATTGGGAAACAGTCTACGCAACGATGCGAGCGTAATATTTCCCTCGATGCTCATGGGCAGCACCAGTCCTTCGAGTTTGCGATCCTCCGTCAGGTACATCAGCCCCTGATCGATCCATCTCTGCGGGTTGCGCTTTTCCACAAGCTTGCCCTGATAATAGATCTTGCCGCCATAACTGGAGCGAACCCCATAAATGGATTTGGCAAGTTCTGTTCGCCCGGCGCCTACCAGTCCGCCAATGCCCACCACTTCGCCCCGGTGCACAGCAATCGAAATCGGTTCGGTTTCAGGCGCAATCTTCAGCCCTTCCACCCGCAACACCTCTTCAGCGCTGGGTGTATGTCGGCAGGTGTACATGTGGCTAAGTGTGCGGCCGACCATCATATTGACAACCTTGTCATGATCAAACTCACTCATATCAATCGTGCCTACATAGCCGCCGTCGCGCAGCACCGTCAGCCGGTCGCCGATTTCCTTGAGCTCCTCAAACCGATGGGAAATGTATACGGTACTCACGCCCTGCTTTTTCAGATTGCGGATAATTTCAAACAGGTGGTCGATCTCGCCCTGGGTCAAACTGGCCGTTGGTTCGTCCATAATAATAATTTTGCAATCGCAGGATACGGCTTTGACGATTTCCACCATCTGCTGGTGTGCAGTAGACAATAGCCGCACGGGGGTGGCAGGATCGATGTCGAAACCCAGCCGACTCAGCATTTCGCGGCTGGCTTCATACATACCCCGCCGGTCAGAGAACAGCTTTCCCGTCTCCTTGCCTAAGAAAAGGTTCTGAGCGACATCCAGGTTCAGGCACAAGTCCAGCTCCTGATGGATAAACCCGATGCCCATAGTCTGCGACTGTCGGGGGTTGGTAAAGCGAACCTCTTTGCCAAACAGCGCAATGCTGCCCTCGTCATGAGGAATGATGCCGCCAAGGATTTTCATCAGAGTGGATTTGCCTGCACCGTTTTCACCGATCAGGATGTGTACTTCCTGTTCTCGCACGTCAAAATGCACGTCGTTCAGGATTTTCACATCCGTGCCGTGGATGGGCTTGCCGTAGGCATCGTAGATATATTTGCTGATATGGTTCATTTCCAATATTGTATTGTTCATGCGCCTCACCCTTACTACTTTCTGCCCTTGGCATTCTGGAAGATGATCGCCAGCAGGATAATGATGCCCAACACTGCGCTACCCCAGTAATAGGGCACATTGAGCAGGTTGATGCAGTTATTGATAACCTTCAGCGAGATCACGCCAAACACTGCGCCTGGCACTGAGCCTATGCCGCCGTAGAGGCTCACCCCGCCTAGCACTGCCGCGGTAATCACCTGAAAGGTGTAATCTCCGCCGCCCATGGTGGGTTGCGCGCAGTTCACGTCCATGGAAAGCAGGATGCCCGCAACGCTGGCCAGTACGCTGCTGATCACATACACCGTAATATTGATGCGCGCTGTGGGGCAGCCGCTTAAACGGCTCGCCGGCTCCGACAGGCCGAAAGCCGAAAGTGACCGCCCAAAGGTAGACAAGTGCAACACGTAGTAAAACACCAGGCAGAATCCCAGTGAAATAAACACCGTGGTGTTGAGCAGCCCAATCTTGGTTTTACCGATAGCCAGAAACGCTTCGGGCAAGTGGTTGATGGACGCACCGTTGGAGATGATCTGCGCCACGCCCAACAGAATAAAGCCCGTACCTAGCGTGGTAATAAACGCGGGCACTTTGATCTTTTGCACACAAAAGCCGTTAAACAGCCCCACCAGCGCACCCAGCACAAGCGTGATGAGCATGGAGAGTGGAATGCTGACCCCATAGGTTTTCACCAGCAACCCAACCGAGATAGACGAAAGACCGATCATGTATCCCAGCGACAGGTCAATGCCGCCGGTCATGAGCACCAGAGTCATGCCGATGCAGGCGATGGAAGGTATGGCGGCTTGTTTTAAAATGAGGGCAAAATTGTTGAGGGCAAAAAAATGATTGACAAACAGAGAGGAAAAAATCACCAGCAGCAAAATGACGGCAACACTGCCGTTTTTACTGAAAAATTCGGTCCATTTACGGGTTTTGGGCATGACAGTTCATCCTTTCCAGCTTGCTTAGAAGATCAGGCTCTTCTCCAGCGCCTTGTTGCGGCGGTACATGCTCATACCCACGATCAATATCAGCAGCACGCCCACAATCAGGTTCTGGTAATACGGATGCAGGCCGATCAGGTTGAGCGCGTTGCGCAGGAACCCGAGGGTAAGCGCGCCCGCCAGCGCGAGATAAACCTTTCCTTCGCCACCCGCCATGTTCACCCCGCCGATCACGCAGGCAGCCACGGCGTCCAACTGGTAGGTGCCGCCCTGTTGCGGGTGCACAGTGTTCATCTGCGCACTTAACAAAATGCCCGCCACCGCGGCGCATACGCCGGAATAGGCGAACACGAAATAACGGATTTTTGCTGTGCTGATGCCCTGGTTGCGCACTACCTGTTCGTTGCCGCCCAGCGCGTATATATGCGTACCCAGTCGGGTACGGTTCATAATCAGATAAGACAGGATCACAAAAAACAATGTGATATAAATCGAAATCGGGATACCCAGAAAGCTGCCGTTACCGATGAACACATAGGCATCCGAAAAGCCGCCCAGCGAGTTGCCTCCGCCCAAAACCAGCGAAAGACCCGTTGCGACTTGCCCCATCACCAGCGTGGTAATGAAGGCAGGCACTTCCAACTTTTCTACCATAACGCCACTAAACAGCCCCATCAGCGCGCCGCAAACCACACCTGCCAGCATGGCAAGCCCCATGGGCAGACCGGATTTCATCATAATGCCGCTGATCATAGCGCAAAAAGCAATCAGCCCACCTACGGACAGGTCGATGCCACGAATGATGATCACCATCGCACTGCCATAGGATACCAGAGATACGATGGCTGTCTGACGAATTACGTTCAGGATATTTTCCAGCGATAGGAACCGGGGGATCATCAGCCCCGATACAAGTACAATGGCGGCAATCAGCCCCAGCAAGAGCAGGTTTTTTGCGTTTCCATACTTACGATTCACTGGGCTCAACCTTTCTATGACGAGGAATGAGTGAGAAAGGGACGCGGTCTTGCAAACGCGTCCCTGAACTGTGCGTGCGAAAAACTCCGCCCAAATGCAAGTCCGGGCTTTGCTGAGTGCCGATTCTCCGTGCAACACCTGCAGAACGATCGCCCCGTCGAGTCTCAAAACCTCAGGTGCGGCAATCATGCCCACAAACGGGTTTTTTGCTGCGAACCGGGAGGCAGGCGCAATCAGCGGAAAACGTCAACCCTGCAACGGGGAAAGAGGCAACGACTTATTTCGGGAGATTATCGATGGTGTAGCAGGCAGTGCCGGAATCGATGTACTTGGCAAAGCTGTCGGCAGCCGCGTCACCGTTGAGCACGGAGATCAGCGTATCCACGGCGATTTGGCCCATTTTGGCGGGGAACTGCGCCATCGTGCCAAGCACGAGGCCATCTTTGATCTGTTGGATGCTGTCGCCGTCAAAGCTCATGATTTTGATGCCGGTCAGGCTGGCATCGTCAATCGCTTGCAGGATGCCATCCACCATGACGTCTGAGCAGCTCATGATGCCGGTAACATCGGGGTTGGCCTGCAGCATGTTCTCCGTTACCTGCTTGGCGGTATCATTGTTCCAGTCACCGGGCTGTTCGCCAACCAGCGTAATGCCGGTAGCCAAACCGGCTTTAAAGCCGTCGGCGCGGGCGTTGCCCACAGAGTTACCATTCGCGCCACGTACAAGGATTACCTTCCCTGTGCCACCCAACGCGGTGCTCAGGGTTTCAGCGCCCTGCTTGGCGGCTGCAAAGTTATCGGTACCCACATAGGTGATGTACAGATCTTCGTTGCCAGCTTCGATGGTGCTGTCAACCAGAATAACGGGGATGCCCTTTTCCTTGGCCTTTTGCAGGGCGGGGATCACTGCGTTGGCATCCATTGGGTTCACAATCAGGGCGTCCACCCCTTTGGTGATGAGGTCTTCCAGCTGGGTCACCTGCGTGGCGACGCCAGTTTCGGTACCAGCCGTCACGAGGGTGAACTTTGCGCCAGCAGCCTTGCACTCATTTTCCACAGCCGTTGCAATGGCCTGCTGGAAAGAGTCGTTGGTAACGGTCTTGAGGCTGAACGCGACTTCATATTCCTTCTTGGCTTTGGGGGATTCGGCGGTTGCGACGGACATTGCGGACAGAATCAGGAGAACCGACAGTAGCAGGCAAACGATTCGCTTCATGAAAAGACCCCTCCTACATGTTATCTATGCTTTCAGCACTCCGTGCTTGAAGCCGTTGTCATTTTCCCCTCCAGGAGGATGTCTGATTACCAATGAGTGGTAATCAGATAAAAATTCATTTTGGCAGCCTTTGTTGCAACGCGTTCACCGTAGCATTCCCATTCGGCTTGCAACCTGATCACGCATCCGAAAAAACGATCATCCAAGCAGATATCGTTAATGGGAACGTTACTATTAACGTTAACATCTGCATTTATTATACTTGGATTTTCGCCGATGTCAACACCCCTGAAAAATTATCCTGTTAATCTGTGCAAATGTAATTCAATGCAACTTTCATGTACAGACACCGCCCAAAGCAAACTGACGCCTTTTTAGCGGGATAATGCGCATTTATTGGATCCTGATCATTATTGCCATTCTGATTCGTCGCGAGTATGTCCATTGTTAGGATGGCCAATGCGTGTTTCAAGTGTTGATGGCATTTAACAGGTTGTAGAATCTCAACCAAGCTGAACCTTTAATGGTTCAGTGTTTTCGGGGGTAGTGCAGAGCAGTATGCGGTACCTTTATCTCTCCCACGGTATGGGCATTAAACTGTCAGCCTGTTTTGGGAACGTTGCAAAATGGTAGGATTTTAGAAAAGAAATTTGCCCGATAATGGTAGCTTTCCGCGTCCGACGCTCATCTGCGTACTGGGTTGATCCATTCTGCTTTCTGTGCCAAGAAAAAAGCTGGAATCAAGAAAGCCCTCAAACCTAAACGGTTTAAGGGTTTATTTCTGAAATGCGGATAGGCTTGATACATTTGCGGTCGGGAGCACTCAGAAACGGATAAACGCAAAAAATGATCACAAAAGATCTTTGGATCGATTAAGAATTGACAATTCGAAGGGGAATCTCTCACACGGAGAATTGTCGCTCTCCTCCGCTGTCTTTCGTCAGCGTTGCAATGGGTGACAAAGCAAAAATCACCTTCAAGCGGTTTTAATGCTAGCATACGCAGGAATTGAGTAACAGTCCTCTCCTGCTTCTATTCGTAATTCAATCTTACTTCGCGGTGACTATTATCTCCCTTTTTGACACAATCATGTGAAGTGTATGGCAGCTTATCCTAATCGGGACAAAGAGCTGGCGCCGATCAAGTTTTTGAAAAAAACCGACAATATCGTGATCAGGCAATGAACACCCATCGATAAATAGGCTGAAATGGAATCCTACTTCGTATTTTCAGCTGGGATCGGCGTCAAATTCTGCCCAATACCCATGATGCTCGAAACTGATCGCACCCCTCGAATCACGGTCAGTTCTCCATCAAAAGTGCCGATTTTGTTGAGTAACTTGCCCCGAAACACCAGCGCAGTCGTGTTGCCTCCATCCAGATTGACCGCATCCTGAACGCCCAGTTGCTGCATGCGTGTGGCAATCCAGTTAAGGCCTGTGCCCTTGCTGCCGGAATAGCGGCCTTCTACCGTGATCAGCAAATAATGCCTTGGCGCAATCATCCCCAGCGCACAGCGCGGTTCGTTGCTCGCAAACTTGCCGTCTGCCACTTGTTGACCCAGTTGCCCATCTCGCAGTAATACCGGCCCAAAACAGAGCGTATTCTGCACCCCCATGCCAAGCAGTTCCTCGGCGGTGTACTCATTCCCGTAAAAAGCTTTTGCACTTCCATCCTTAAAAAATGCCATGATATCGAGCGGCGGCATATAGGTGACGATGTTTTTCTTATACGGATCGTTTGCTACCACCTGACCATCGCAGATGATAACTCCCTGCTTTTGCCTGCGGTGCTTGCGGATTCCGTAAAAATCATCGCTAAATGCCAGTACCAGATTGTTGCGTACGGCAATCAAGTCCGGGTACTCCGTATTAAAATGATTTTTATACTTCTCTTTGGCATTTAAGCGTTGGAATGCCTGTGCATCTGTAAATTGGATGCTCGTCTCGTACCAGATCAGCGGGTTGTTCCCCTCGCGGGTATAACGCGTGATCTCTATGCGAAGCGAGGTTGAAAGGTAGATCCACTGCCCCATTTCATTGTTTTCATACACATATTCCTGCCCTTGCGCCAGAAGGAACCCATCTTTTGTCAGCGGGGGCAGGGACGGTAATGCCAACGGTATAGGCGTTGGCAATCCTCCATAATCTGTAAAAGCGGTTGCCTGTAACTCTGGAGTGGCGATGCCTGTTGCCTTGATTCCCAGATCACTTTGGTACTGTTTGACTTTATATTCCATGGTGCTGTTGTAAAGATCGCTGGTTTCCATGTTCTGGGGATAATAACCCAACTGTTGCAAACGCTCCCTGAGGCGTTGAACGTCCTCGCCTGTCATATTCTGTTTTAGCGTGCGATAGGCTACCCCGTTGATCATTACCGTTTCTGGAGTAGGCACCGGCGTGGTCAGTGGTAAACCTCCGTTTTCAGTATAGATCGTCGTCTGCAACTCAGGCGTTGCGACACCCGTAGCTGTTAACCCCAGTGTGTTTTGGTACTGCTTCACTTTGTATTCCATTGTGCTGTTATAGCTATCGGTTAGCTCGGCAGTCGCGCTAAAAAACCCAAGCTCTTGCAGCCTTTGTTTGAGGCGGAGCACATCCTCCCCGCTCATATCCGCTTTCAGAACGCGATAACCCGTCCCATTTCCAATACTCGCCATATCGGAAGGGGTAGCCGTCGGAAGCGGTTTCAGCGTGGTTTGTGCAGAGGTTTTCGTTGAAGATTCATGCGTAGGCTCTGGTAAAGAGGTGGAAGCTATTCTATCCGAAGGTGCCGGCGTGGGCATCGCCACAGGTGTGGCCGTAGGTAACCCACCATTTTCGGAATAGATCAGCTTTTGCAATTCCGGGCTGGCTATGCCCGTAGCCTTTACCCCTAATGCGTTTTGATATTGCTTTACCTTATATTCCATGGTGCTGTTATAGCGATCCGTCAGCACTGCGGTAGCGATAAAAAAACCAAGTTCCTGCATACGTTGTTTAAGGCGGATTACATCTGCTCCTTCCATGTCACGCTGCAAAGTGCGATAGGTCATACCATCCGCTGAGACCGTAACATCGGCGGATGCAGGCGTTACAACCTCCGCGGATACAGTTTGGGCAAGCGGTCCTCCCGCCAGTAAGAAA
>Ga0302289_1000268_pt1 | contig 26330 bp, 23 predicted proteins | sample III_Fen_N1_2_FD_194552 | JGI IMG/M metagenome (GOLD analysis project Ga0302289, IMG submission 194552) | Peat permafrost microbial communities from Stordalen Mire near Abisko, Sweden - III_Fen_N1_2 | ecosystem: Environmental > Terrestrial > Soil > Wetlands > Permafrost | place: Sweden: Abisko... | reverse complement strand
TCGGACATCTCTCCAAGATTTGCACCTAGAGAAGTATAGCAAATTCACCAAACAATTGTCAACGTCTGAATCATACCTAATTCAAATTGAAACTTGATCGACAGGAAATATTGCGCTTGATAACGAACGCATCGAATCATACCGTATTTAAATTGAAACTTGATCGATTGAAATATTGCGCTTGATAACGAACGCATCGAATCATACTTATTCAAATTCAAACTTGATCGATTGAAATATTGCGCTTGATAACGAACGCATCGAATCATACCTTATTCAAATTGAAACTTGCTCGATTGAAATATTGCGCTTGATAAAGAACGCACGGGATCATTCGTTTGACACAATTGTGAAACTCCGACCACTTTGTGGCAATTCCATTGCAGTTGGTCGCGTAAATACATATAATATAGTAATTCGAGCGCGGCTATGCTCCGCGCCAGAGTAGAGGAGTTCTCTGATCCATGCGAAAGTTTCTTGCCATTTGCTTATCATCGCTTGCGCTGATCTTATTGCTGACCGGCTGCAAAACGGAAACAACGACGATTTTGAATTCGAGTTCGAAGATCTTTTACGGCGGTAGCCAAATTGAAACCACCGTCCGTGAACTCAAGGTAAGCGGCGGCACAACCACCGCGCGCATCCGGTTTCTCAATCTCGGCTCGGAGGAACTCACTTCAATCGAAGCGCAGGTTGAGTTCATCGATCAGGATGGCAATACCATTGCTACCACTATCATCAACGATACATTCTCCACACCCGTTGCCGTAGGCGCGAGCTTCAGCGAAACTGCCGAATGCGACAGCAACTCCAAAATTAAGGGTGTCTACGTGACGGAGTATGTGCCTGAAAGCTAATTCGACTCGCACTTTTCGGTATTGATGTTTGCCTTGCGCGCTTGATCGTGCTGCAAGGCGCGCTTGATTTGATAGCGCTTGCCATCTTTTACGAAGTTTGCGCCTGTCTGCTTAAATCGAAACGGAACATCAGCCTCAATACATTGCCTGCGGATCTCCAGAATCCAGCTATAATCGCAAATGCGCGCTTCGTCGCCAGATTCTCCGCCGACCGTTACGCTCTCCACCCAGTCACCGAGATAATCTGAAAGATCGATTCGCTCAAGTAACGGCTCACATACGATCATCTTATGACGAATTGGCACAGTACGAAAGATTGGCAGTCGCTCCTCCACCTTTGCCTGGTTTTCAACCGTGCAGCAAATGGAGACATTCGGATACCCGTCTCCCCAATCCTCCGGCAAGCATTGCACAAACCGCGTAATCCGCTTCGTTATAAAAAGAAACTCGCAGTCGCTTCGTTCGCGCATCATGCGCCAAGCTTCTGCCCGCCAGACGTCGGCATCATCCAAAAGAAAATCCGACGTAAAGCAAGTCCAAATGAAATTGCCTGGTGGAATTTTATACGAACCGTCTCGCGCGTGTGCAACCGGCAGATAAAACCCGATCGTCTTGGTGACAGAGCTTGCGTCCTTACCGTGTTTTCCGTCCATTCGATAAACATAGCAGTGCGCGCACCCCGCAGAGATTTTATGGCAACCGTGCCAGGGGTTCCAATTAACCCCGCTACTGTAGCTATTTTGCATGGTTGTTTTCGTTTCCACAAGTCTTCCTGTTTCTTTGTTCCCGCGCTTACTTTTTCTCAAAGCGCATGTGAAGAAGCGAAGCCGGGTTCGCTTTTGCGACACGTTGGTTCACATTTGGTTTCATTGACAATAGTAACACTGGCACAGTATAATCGGCAAGCTGAAAGGGGGTTGAACCATGAATGAATTCTTACAGGCGATTGAAGCATTCGCCAAAGGTTCGACTATTTGGGTTTATCTCTTCATTTTCTTTGGTAAAATTTTAGAGGTGTCGTTTGGCACACTCCGTATCGTATTAATCAACCGCGGTGAGCGCACCATTGGTTCTTTGATCGCGATCGTTGAGATAACGCTCTGGCTGATTGTTGCCAGCAGCGTTTTAGTCGGATTCAAGTATGATTTCCTCAAGGGTATCGTCTATGCGGTGGCTTTCGCCTGCGGCAACTATATCGGCAGCTGGCTGGATGAGTTGCTTGCGTTTGGGTTGAGTTCCATGCAGGTTGTATTGCCCGATCTTGCCTCCGCGAAAGAAGCAGAAGCTTGTCTACGTGCGAGAGGCTTTGGTATGACGACCATCGACGTACACGGCCGTGACAACGACCGTAGCATGCTGATCATGACCATGCAACGCAAGCGTTTGCCGGAAGCGATTGCCACACTGGAGGATCAATGCAACGGCGCGGTAGTCACCGTGACAGACATCAAAACGCAGCGTGGTGGCTATCTAGAGCGCGCGATGCGCAGCGGACAGCTCCGGGATGGCAAATAGATTTTCATGCGAATTACCGCCTTCGGGCGGTTTTTTATTGATTCTTTTATAATTAACGCCTAGGGGCGTTTTTTTATTGATCTCTGCCCAATTATCGTCTTCGGACGGTTTTTTTATAAATCTTTGACCAATTGCAACGATAACAGTAAGTGCAGCAATGGAATCTGTTTGTCATCCAAATCCAGTCCGAATTGCGCTTTGATGCGCTCCAGGCGATAGAGCAGCGTGCTTCTGTGAATGAACAGCTCCCCCGCCGTCTTGACCGCGTTAAATCGATTTTTTACATACTGTTCCGTTGTTTCCAGATAATTTGTCCCGTGCGAGCGGTCAAACGTCGCAAGCGCCAGTATAGAGCGCATGCAAATCAGTTCCTTCGGAAATGCGCTGATCGACTGCGCGGCGATCTCTTGCTCAACGAAGTCCGACAACCGAGTTGCGCCGCCAAAATCCGCTGCATGGTTGATCGCTTGCTTAGCTTGAGAAAGCCGCAGCACAAAAAACGAAAATCCCAGAAACGATTCGCAAACGCCAATGCGTAATTTTCGCGTTTCGGCGAGAGAGTGCAACTTGTTTTGCAGCGCATCGCTTTCCAGCAATCCCGACCGTACGACAGTCACAATAACGGGTAGAATCGTAAACGCACAGCATTCATCCAGCGAAGATTCTAATAAATCGCAGATATCGTCTGCTTGCGCCGCGCGAAGATCGCCATCGATCGGTTCAATCGCGAGGACAGCATATTCGTTATTTTCGCTCCAACCGAGACGATTGAGCGTGTCTATCGTGATTTGCTCCGGGCTATCTTGCGAAAGCAACGAACGAAATGCTTCTGCGGCCGCTTCGTTTTCTTGGTGTTGACGATAAGAGCCAAGGCGCAATGTGCGCTGCGAGAGCATTAAGCGCAAAAATCCGGCGAGCGATTCAAACACGATTTCGTCGCTGGCATAGAGCGGACGATTATTTGCCGCGCACAACAACGTGTAGAGCACTTCGCCGGACTGGAGCCGCACAAGAAGCGCGTCTGGCAATGCAGCTTCACCCAGTTTATACACAATGTTGAGTTCCAAATCGATGTTTTGTAATTTGTCGGCATCCGAAAATCTTGCAATTGCGGTTGCGTCCACTCTCTCCGATTGAGCGACGATATGTCCGCGTTCATCCAACAATAAAACCGGATTTTGGAGCATTTCAGATGCACGACTAAGCAATTCCTCCGCTTCCACTCCCGTTTCCGCGGCTTGCCGGAGGCTCTGCGTCCAGTCATCCAGACGGTCAAACAAGCGCTGCACAAAATTGAGCACAACGCCAACTTGCTCGTCCTGTGGCAACACACAAACATCGTAGACATTTATCGTTTCTTTATTTGGCGTGCCGATGGTAAGAAATAGAGGTTCGGATTGACCAACCGCTTGCAGCGAATCGAGCTCCTCGCCTGTACAGACGATGATGCGCGCGCCAAATTTACGAGCGCCGTTTTCAAACAAGAGCGGTCGACCAACCTGTTGTAACGGCGCACGAATCTGATCGATCAAATCGGGATAGCGGTAGCGAAGTTCGCTTCGTATAAATTCCTTTTGAATCATAGTGAAATCTCCTTGCTACATAGTGTAGGATCATCTATTGAAAATGTCAATGAAATGTGGTATATCATAACGATATATGATCTGGTATTATAAAACATAACGTCAAAAATGCTTATATTACAATGAGGAGCCACGAAATGATCATCATTGGAGAAAAACTAAACGGGTTCATACCTTCTGTCGGAAAAGCGATTCGGGAACGGGATGAAGCGTATCTGCGCGACCTCGCCGTTCGTCAGGAAGAGGCGGGTGCGGATTATTTGGATGTCTGCGCGGCGGTCGATAGCGAAATTGAAGCGGAAACTTTGATTTGGCTGGCACAACTCGCCGAAAGTGCGTCTTCCCTGCCACTTTGTATCGATTCTCCGAACCCTGCCGTTCTGGCGCAGGTGCTACCGCACTGCAAACGAGAAGGCATCATCAACTCCGTCTCCATGGAAACCGGAAAGATCGAAACGATATTCCCGCTGATTGCAAACACAAAATGGAAAGTAGTCGCGCTCACTTGCACCAATTCTGGCGTGCCGGAAAGCACCGAGGGTCGGCTGGCAATCTTTGAGCAGATTCGTGCCGCGGCAAAAGAATATGGCATTGCGGAAAGTCGGCTGCTGATCGATCCGATTGTGCATACCCTCTCGACCGATGAAAATTCGCTTTCCACCTTTGCCGCGTGCGCAAAAGAGATCCGCGCGCGCTCCGCTGACGCGCATGTCGTCAGCGGGCTTTCCAACATCTCGTTCGGGCTGCCAACGCGTTCGGTCATCAACCATGCGTTTCTGGTGCTCGCCATGCAGGCGGGCATGAATGCCGCGATTATGGACGTTCTCGACCGCGAAATGGTTGGCCTGCTGCACGCGACCAACGCGCTTCTAGGCGAGGACGAATATTGCATGGACTACATTACCGCGTTTCGCGAAGGCCGCATCGGTCCCAAGAAAGACTGATCGTTTGATCAATTGATTTAGAGACAATAAAAATAGAAGCTGAAAGAGAAAGATATGAGTAAGATAGAAGAAATCGCATCCGCCATCGAGACCGGCAAAGCGAAGATCATTGAGGATTTGGTGCAAAGCGCCATAGACGAAGGCATTGATCCGATGGAGATTCTCAACACCGGAATGGTCAGCGCGATGAGCGTCATCGGCGAGCGATTCAGTCGCGGCGAGGCATTTGTACCTGAAATGCTGATTTCCGCGCGTACGATGAAAAAAGGCGTAGAGGCGCTGAAGCCGTATTTATCCAAGGATGCAACCAGCAGCGTTGGCACCGCCGTCATTGGAACCGTTCAGGGAGATATGCACGACATCGGTAAAAATCTGGTCGCGTTGATGATCGAAAGTGCAGGCTTTGAGGTGATCGATCTCGAGGTTGATGTGCCGCTGGAACGGTTTGTCGAGGCGATCAACACGTATCCCAACGTGTGCATCGTCGCGCTCTCCACCCTGCTGACGACAACTATGCCCGCCATGAAACGAATTGTAGCGGGGCTCAACGAGCTTGAAAACCGTAATACATTTCACGTCATGATCGGCGGCGCGCCGATTACGGCGGAGTTTGCGCGGCAGATCGGAGCGGATGGCTATTCGCCGGATGCCGCCGCTGCCGCTACGCTCGCAAAATCGCTCGCCAGTTAAGGAGTAGCCTATGCCCTGCCGCATTCTGTTTTTACCAAACGAAATCGAAATATTTGTTCCGAGCGGAACGCTTATTCTTGACGCGGCAAAATCTGCTGGCGTGTTTCTCGATGCGCCGTGCGGAGGTAACGGAACCTGCGGAAAATGCGAAGTTCTGCTCACACAGAATGGCGAAACCGTGCGTGTGCTTGCGTGCCAAACAAGCGTAACGCAAGATTGTACGATAACGTTCAAGCAAGAAGAACAGTTGGATACATTGATTCACGGAACGGAACGAGTCATTGCATTCGCACCGTATCCAAATTTGAAACACGCGATAGCAGGAGAATGTTTTGCGGCGTTCGATCTGGGAACGACGAGCATCGTTTGCTATCTATTGGACGGAACGACTGGCGAACAACTCGCCTCCGCCGGTATGCAAAACCCGCAGTCGGCTTACGGGGCAGACGTGATCACGCGCGCAAATTACGTTTTATCAGGCGCAGAACCAAACGCGCTGCGTGATTGCGTGATCGTTGCGCTCAATGACTTGATACAACGCACGACGCAAGCGGCAGGGCGCACGCCGGAGCAGGTGACCCTCGTCTCCATCGTCGGCAACACGGTTATGCACCATATTCTGTTAGGTCTTCCGCTGGAAATGCTTGTGCGCGCGCCTTACGAGCCATTTTCGAAAGAAAAATGGATTCTACCAGCTTCAGCATTTGGCTTGCGTGTGAACGAAAACGCTTCTCTCCGAATCGCCCCCGTTATCGGCGGGTTTGTCGGCGCGGATACGGTAGCCTGCCTCAGCGCAACCGCGTTTGATCAGATGAAAACGCCGACGTTGCTACTGGATATCGGTACGAACGGGGAACTCGTGTGTACGGATGGCGTTCGTCGTGTTTGCTGCTCTACGGCTGCGGGCCCCGCATTTGAGGGCGCGAATACTTCCTGCGGCATGCGTGCGGTGAGCGGCGCGGTCGATCACGTTTGGCTGGAAGAAGGGGCTCTGCGATACTCCACAATTGAGAACAAACCCGCGCGCGGAATTTGCGGCAGCGGATTGATCGATTCGATTGCGCTGCTTGTGCGACTGGGAACGATTGATGAAACAGGTCGCTTTTCAAAAAACGCGATGCTTTCGGAACGCCTACTACAAGAGCAAGATGGAATCGAAGTGTTTTGGGTTTGCGACGGTGAAGTGCGTGTCACGCTTTCACAAAAGGATGTTCGGGAGTTGCAGCTTGGCAAGGCCGCAATTCGCGCCGGAATTCAAGTATTGCTCGACGCGCTAACTTTAGAGGAGTCTCAAATAGAGCGCGTTCTGTTAGCGGGCGCATTTGGGAGCCATATCTCTCCAGCATCGCTTTGTGACATCGGGCTTTTGCCGAACTTATTTCGCGAAAAAGTAGAAAGCATAGGCAATGCCGCGGGTGAAGGCGCAAAACTCTACGTGAAAAACTACTCGTTGTTTGAGGAAAGTGAAGCGCTGGCGCAGGAGACGGAGTATATCGAGCTGACGCGCTCCCCTGCATTCACCGACTATTACATCGAGGCAATTTCGTTTCCGGATCAGCACGACGGATGCTCGTGAAATATCGCTAGTCAAAAAGGTTTGTCAATACTCTAGAAATCAGAAAGAAACAGGAATTCTTTATGAAGATCATCGACCGCATACAATTCGGCCTTACCCTTTCCTTTGAGGTGTTCCCGCCTAAGGCGGATAAGCCACTGGAGCCGCTGCTGAGCACACTCGATCAGCTCTATTCACTCTCGCCTGATTTCATCAGTTGCACTTACGGCGCGATGGGCTCAAACAAAGGGCGAAACCTTGAGGTCGTCGGCAGCATTCAATCCAGCGGCACGTGCGAAGCGCTTTCGCACTACACCTGCGTTGGCAACACGCGTGAGGATGTGATCTCCGCGCTGGAAGCGTATGAATCGTCCGGCGTTGAAAACCTGCTGGCGTTGCGCGGGGATTTCCCCGCGGGAGTTGCGCACACCAACGGAGATTTTACGCATGCGAACGAACTTATCTCCTTCATTCGGGCGCGAACGGATGCGTTCTCCCTCGCTGCCGCGTGCTACCCGGAAAAGCATCTATTGGCGGATTCATTGGATGCGGATATCGACAATCTCCTGAAAAAACAGGACGCGGGCACATCGTTTTTAATGACGCAGCTTTGCTATAGCATAGAAAATTACTTGCGGTTCATCGACCTCGCACAGAAACGCGGGGTGTCGTTGCCTATCATAGCGGGTGTGCTACCGCTACTCAAAAAAGACGGACTCGTGCGCATGACGTTGAGCAACGGTTGCTCCATCCCGGCGGAGGTTGCCGCATTGGTCGGCCGATATGGCGAAAGCGAGGAGAGTTTCCGCGCGGCGGGACACGCGTTTACGGTGTCTCTTGTACAGCGGTTGATACAGGAAGGCGCAAACGGCATCCATCTCTACACGCTCAATCGATTTGAAGACGTTGCGGATTTGGTTTATGACACAGGAATCCGCGAAAAACCGCAAACGAACAGATAATTCTTTTCGTTTTTATAACAATACGATATAATCATTTCGTTCTCAGCCAATCCGATTAAAACAGTGGATGGCGGAGGCAAAATCACGAATGAAGTAGAGTAGATATTGCGCGTTAAGTGGCAGTAGGATGGGAAGTCGCCGCTGCACGAAAAGCGTCATCGCGCTTGCGGTGCAATATCGCGTCCGCTACTGCACCAAAACGGGAAAATCCCTCTTTTTGAGGCGATCCTGCAATTTTGTGCAGCGCAAACAAAAGGAGGAAAAACATATGAAATCTATCACAACAAAACGGCTTTCTCTGATGGCGATGTTCATCGCCCTGCAAATCGTCTTATCCAAATTTCTCATGCTGCAACTGACGGATTCGATTCGCCTGAGCATTGATAGCGTACCGATTTTACTCGCCGGAATTTGGTTTGGGCCAATCGCGGGCGGCGTTGTTGGCGCGCTGTCAGATTTCCTGGGATCAATCCTCTTCCCCACTGCCGGAGCCTATTTTCCGCTCTTGACCGTTGCATTCTTTTTAATCGGTTTTGTAGCTGGTCTTCTTTCTCTCGTTATCAAAGTAAAACATCCACTGCTGCGCATTGCATTCATCGTGATCCCTGCGGAAATCGTAGGATCGTATCTCTTTAAAAGCTTTGCGCTGTCCGTTCTCATCGGCATTCCGTTTACCGGTATGCTCGCGGCGCGCGCGCTACCTGTTGCCATTGTCATGACGGTCAATGTCATGCTCGTGACTTTGCTCAATCGTATGATGGGTGAAAAAGCGCTGCGTGAACCTACGCGCGGAAAGTTGTCGCAGGCTAAGAGCGCCGCTACGTCTGTGCAAATGACTTACGATGAAGCGATGGACTACATTCACCACGTAACCTGGCGCGGTAGCAGGCTTGGCCTGGATCGCACGAACGAGTTGCTCTCCCGCATCGGAAACCCGCATAAAAAGCTAAAGTTTGTGCATGTTGCCGGAACCAATGGCAAAGGATCTACCTGCGCAATGCTGGCAAAGACGCTCTCCCTCGCCGGTTACCGCACGGGGCTTTATATTTCGCCTTTCATCAACCGCTTTAATGAGCGCATGCAGATCAACGGAAAATTGATTACGGACGATATGCTTGCGGAAATCACTTCGTTTATCAAGCCACATGCGGAAGCAATGGCTGATCATCCGACAGAGTTTGAGCTCATCACCGTGATTGCGTTTGAATACTTTCTGCGCAGTAATGTAGATATCGTCGTGCTCGAGGTCGGTATGGGTGGCGAGCTAGACTCCACCAACGTCATCGATACGCCGGAACTCGCGATTATCACAAACATAGGGCTCGATCACACGCGCGAACTTGGGCCAACGATCACGGACATCGCAAACGCGAAAGCAGGCATCATCAAACCCAATGGCGATGTGTTAATTTACGACCAGAACCCGGAAGCGGACGAAGTATTTAGGATCGTATGCCTCTCGCGCGGCGCGAGGCTGCACACAACCGACCACAGCCGGATTACGAACGTCGTCGCTTCATTGGACGCGCTAACGTTTGACTGCGCACCATACGGAACGCTGCATTGCGGATTGGTCGGTACCTATCAGGCGAAAAATGCGGCGGTGGCGATTACGGCAATCGAGTTGCTACAACAAAAAGGTTGGACGATTTCCGAGCAAAACATGGTGGACGGGCTCATCAGCGTGCGCTGGCCCGCGCGTTTTGAGCTGCTGCGGCGGAATCCGATTTTCATCGCAGACGGTGGGCATAATCCGCAAGGCATTGCAGCGGTAGCGGAGAGCCTGACGCAGCACTTTCCAAACCGGAAAATCACGTTCCTCATCGGCATTATGGCGGATAAAGACATTCCGCAGATGATCGATGCGCTCGCCCCGCTGGCAAAGGAATTTGTCACCGTGACGCCGGATAATCCCCGCGCGCTGCACGCGGATGTACTCGCCGCCATGCTCAGCGAACGCGGCTTACGCGTTGTTTCCCGCAATAGCGTAGCGGAAGGTGTTCGCACCGCAATCGAGCAGGCTGGTGCGGATGGCATCGTCTGCGCACTTGGTTCACTCTACATGCTCGGCGACGTTCGCGCCGCACTTGGCGTTCATTAATTTCTTACTGGAGGCAATCATGGCATTTCGCGATCAAACAATCGACTCGTTTCTCACCGAACTTTCTTCCAAAGCGCCAATCCCCGGCGGCGGCGGAGCAAGCGCACTAGCAGGCGCTCTTTCTGCTGCGTTGACGCATATGGTCGCGGCGCTGACCGTAGGCAAGCCGAAGTATGCGGACGTCGAGGAGGAGATGCAGAGCCTGCTGACACAAACCGAAGTGCTGACGAATCGTTTTCTCGCGCTGATGGACGAAGACGCGGAGGCATTTGAGCCACTCGCGCAGGCTTATCGTTTGCCGAAGGATACCGATGCGGACAAGGCGGAAAAAGCGCGCGTGATGGAGGCGGCACTCAAGAGCGCCGTTCAACCACCAATTCAGATTATGGAAACGTGTGCGCTCGCCGTGCCGCTGATCGCGCTCTGCGCAGAAAAAGGCAGTGTTGTCGCCGTCAGCGATGCTGGCGTTGCCGCTTCTTTATGCCGCGCCGCGCTCGAAGGAGCCAGCCTGAATGTGCTGATCAATACCCAAGGGATGCAGGATAAGGCTTATGCCGAATCGCTCAATCGGCGCGCGCACGAGTTGCTGGCGCTGTATGGCGCGGAGACGGAGAAAATCTATCGCGAAGTATCCGCGCGGTTGAGCAAATAAGTATAATTTTCGATTACCCCGTTACCAGTAAATCATACGATAAGTCTAATTTACGATTACCCCGTTACCAGAAAAACATACAAACGGAAGGTATCATCATGCAGATTTGTATTCTAAACGGCAGTCCCCGCCTGAATGGCAACACAGCCGAACTGGCAAAGCCGTTTATCGAGGAACTCACACGTGGCGGCGCAAAGCTGGACAACTATTCGCTGGCGAGTATGAATATTGCATCCTGCAAAGGGTGTTACCATTGCCAGGATGTGCCGGATGAGTACGGTTGCTATCAGGCAGATGATATGCATGCTGTCGCAAAGTGCATCGTCGAAAGCGATTTAATCGTTTTGGCGACGCCGATCTATTCTTGGTTTTGTACGACGGAGATGAAAGCGGTTTTGGATCGTTTCTTTGGGCTCGCAAAATACTATCGTTCTGCCAAAGGGAATTTAGTCGAAGGAAAACGAGTCGCGATTCTTGCCACACACGGATATGACGCGGCCTACGCGGCAGACCCATTTGTGATCGGCATTCAGCGCATGTGTGAGCATTATCACATGCAATATGATGGCATGTATTCGGTGCGCGATGTAGACGACCTCGCCTCGTTTCAAACCAAGCAGGCGATCAACGGCGTAAAGGAGTTTGCAAACTATCTGATCAATAAAAAATCGTAACTTCCAAAGCGCTTGAACAACCCATTCGCAGACGCGAAAAAAGAAAGAGTAATCCTATGGCTGCACCCAAAAATGATAACGTAAAACAGCAGATTCTCGATGCGGCAATCGCACTCTTTCAGGAGCAGCATGATGTTTCGCTTGCCGAGATTGCCAGCGCCGCTCATGTGAGCAAAGGCACATTGTTTTACCATTATCGCAGCAAGGCGGAGATTTATCTCGACCTTGGAGAGCGCTATTGGAGCAGACTATCGGATGATTTGCTTACTTGGGTGGATAACCGTGAGAAAGACACCTCTCTTCCCCGTCTGGTGCGCTATACGTTCATTCGCGGCGCATTTGACGAGAGCGGGCAACTACGGTTGCGATTGTTTGTGGAGTCCATCTCCGGCGATGAAGAGAGTTTGATACGCGAACGGCTCAACGAGCAATATGCGCATTTTAAAAACATTTTAAAATCCCGTATTCTTGAGCGAGCGCCCGGTGCGGATGGCGAGCAGCTTGCCTGGCTCCTACTGACGCTGGTGGATGGTCTAGTGGTGCAGAACACCATGCGAAATGAAAGCATGGATGTGAACGCTTTTATCGAATGGATGGCAAAAAACTTTCATAAGCTAGTTTAATTGACTCTTTCATACGCGCCTTATGGCGCGTTTTTTGTTATTTCGATCTTCTTATTCAACTGCAATATTCAACAACAGATGCGTGAACTATTTAAGTTGTGATTGTATATTCCAGTACCTCTCTTGACAAGTAAGATGCGAAATGCTACGCTGATACCGCAAGTCGGTTATACGACCGACTTAATCAAAAACGCTTAACAAATCCTGTTTGGAGCGTGGCATAATGTCTTATTGCAAGAGAATCAATCGAAAACTCAAGGCTCGTTATGGCGGGCATGTTTTTGCGCGTGAAGACGATCGCGTACTCTATCTGGAAGGTGAACTGGAACACTGGGACGAAATCGTCGCGGCTGGTTTACTTGCAGCCAATCGTCACCGCTACGACGGATTGGTCAACGATATAAAATTTACCGGTGGAACAATTCCCCCGATGCGTTTACCAAAGCTGCACGATAGTGCTATGGAAGGCGCTACTCCGGACGTGCTGATCATCGGCGGCGGTATCATTGGCTGCGCAATCGCGCGGGAATGCGCCAAATACGACATGCGTATCCTGCTCGTTGAGAAAGAGCACGATATTGCCATGCAGACCACCAGCCGCAACGATGGTATGGTCCACCCCGGTATCGATCTCATCCCCGGTCAAGTGAAGCACCACTACAATATGCGCGGCAACCGCATGTATGATGAAATCTGCAATGAACTGGACGTTCCGTTTCGCAGAAGCGGCCAGTATGTTTGCTTTCATGGTAAGACGATGGCGATTGCATCGTTCTTTGGGCAATTTTATTACAAGATCATCGGGCTCAAGGTAAAGTATTTGCGCAAAAGAGAGTTCTTTGAGCATGAACCGAATATGAATCCTGCTACCTCATCCGCGCTCTACTTCCCCTCTGCGGGTGTTGTCTCCCCTTATGGGCTTGCGATTGCTTATGCGGAAAACGCCGCAGACAATGGCGCAACTATTTCTCTCGATACCGCCGTGTTGGATATGGCGCTGGAAAACGGCAGAATCATATCCGTTCAAACCAATCGAGGCACGATTTCCCCTAAGGTCGTGATCAATGCCGCCGGCGTATATTCGGAAGAAGTTGCGCGTTTGGCGCAAGATCGTTTCTTTTCCATTCACCCGCGAAAAGGCACCAACACCATTCTCGACCACAAGGCATCGACACGAATGAACACGATCGTTTCTTCGTTTGGCACTTCATCTACCAAAAAAGGTCATACCAAAGGCGGCGGGCTTGTGAAAACCATCGATGAAAACACGCTGGTCGGCCCCGACGCTGTGGAGACCTATTTAAGAGAAGATTACACAACCGACGCGAAAAATATCGCGTACGTATTCGACAAGCAAAGCGTGACCGATCCTGCGCTCCATATGCGGGACGCGATTACCTACTTTTCCGGCGTTCGCGCGGCAACCTATGAGGAAGATTTTGTCGTTCGCAAGGGCAAGTGGACAAAAAACATCATACATGCGGCGGGCATCCAGTCCCCCGGTATCACGGCTGCTCCGGCAATTGCCGTGGACATCAGCACAATGGCGGCGCAGGTGCTTTCGGAAACACGATCAGTCAATAAAAATGAGAATTTTAATCCTGTTCACAAGTCCATCGTTCGCACGAGCGAACTGGATGCGCAGGCGCGGGATGCGCTCATTGACGAGAACCCGGACTACGGCGAAATCGTATGCCGTTGTGAGCAAGTTAGCCGCGGCGAGGTGAAAGACGCGCTCCACCGTAGCATTCCCTGCGACACGATTGACGGCGTGAAACGGCGCGTTCGACCCGGCATGGGTCGCTGTCAAGGTGGATTTTGCGGGCCACTCGTGCTGCAGATCATCGCGGAGGAAACGGGAAAAACGCTGGAGCAAATCGAAAAAAGCGCACCCGGCGGCGAGCTTCTCTTTGGCTCCATCAAGGAGGTGACGCAGCAATGATGCAGGAAATCACTTTTGATGTCACCATCATCGGCGCGGGGCCTGCTGGACTCGCCGCCGCGCTGGCAGCGGACAAAGCGGGCGCTAAGACGCTGCTCATTGAGCGAGAAGCGCGCCTTGGCGGCATTTTGAAACAATGTATCCACGATGGTTTCGGACTCGTGCGCTTTGGCGAAAAACTCTCCGGCCCTGAGTATGCAGAGCGATATATCGAACAATTACCGAATAGCAACGTTACCGTGCTGACGCTCTCGTTTGTCAGCGAAATCCATCGCGACCAAAACGACAGCATCTTAACCGTCATTACGCGCGAAGGCATTCAGCAAATACGGACACGCGCTCTCATTTTCGCAACCGGGTGCCGGGAACGCACCTCCCGCCAGATCGGTGTGCAAGGTCATCATTGCGCGGGCGTCTTTACCGCCGGAACCGCGCAGTATTACACAAATATTCTCGGCAAACTGCCGACCAAACGCTGCGTCGTCCTTGGCAGCGGCGATATCGGGCTGATCATGGCGCGCAGGCTCACGCTGGAGGGCGCGGAGGTTGTCGGGGTATACGAAGCGAAGCCAACGCCCAGCGGCCTGACGCGAAACGTGAGCCAGTGCCTCTGGGATTTTGAGATTCCTCTGCATACGAGCAAAACCGTCACGCGAGTTTTTGGCGACGCGCGGTTAACCGCCGTAGAAATCGCCAGCGTGGACGCCCGGATTCGACCAATCGCGGGAACAGAAGAGATCATTCCCTGCGATGCGTTGATCCTCTCTGTTGGCTTGATTCCCGAAAACGAACTAGCGGAGTCCATTGGCGTGCCGATAGACGCAAAGACAAAAGGCGCCGTGGTCGACGAACAAAACGAAACGATGCTGCGCGGGGTGTTTGCCTGCGGCAACGCGCTTCATGTAAACGATCTGGTCGACTATGTGTCCGAAAGCGGCGAGATCGCGGGAAAAGCAGCAGCAAGACAAGATCGAAAATCGCGCGGGCTGATCCCCGTTGAGTGTGACAATTCATTGCTATACGTCGTGCCGCAGAGAATCTGCCGCAATGCCGAAGAGCTGGAGCGCATTTTCTTCTTCCGCTCTACTCGAGATATGGATAACGCGTCACTCACCATCACGAAAAATGGAATTACGCTCTATACCAAAAAATATGCGCACCTGCGACCGCCGGAGATGGAGCGTCTTCCCCTGTTGCTCAAACCGGAACAGATTACCGGAAACGAACCGCTACGCTTTCACTTGGAGGAATCCTGACATGATAAACACAGTAGCACCATCGCAAACAAAAGACATTGTCTGCATCATCTGCCCGAACGGCTGCCGCATCCATTGTGAGCAGACGCAGGCCGGTGTGCAGTACAGCGGACAAAAATGCAAGCGCGGCGTGGAATACGCAACCGCGGAATTATCTCACCCGATGCGAACCCTTACCACCAGCGTAAAGACTGTTTTCCCAGAAGCTCCCGTCATCTCTGTCCGCACGGACGGCGAAATCGAAAAGGCAAAGCTGATCGACGTCGCCAAAGCACTCGCCAAAGTGATCGTCAATCAACGTGTTAAAATTGGAGATATCATTGCGCAAAACGTCTGCGGTACCGGAGTAAATATCATTTGTACGAGCGATCGGCTCGTTCATCACTACTAAGCGAAATGACGAGAAGGAGCGAAAATAACATGTCTCATCCATATAAAGAGTTTGAGCCCAATTGGGTCAGCGGTGAATTCCCGAAGGACAGCTATCGTTCTATCTTTAAGTGGGGTGCGCCGCAGGAAATCAAAGCGCCCAGAGAATCGCTCTTCAAGCTCATGAAGGCAAAGTTTCACTTAACTGACGAAGACTTTCGTGTTTATCAAGAAGACATCGGATTTGATAAGGTTACGTTTCAGTTGCCGATCCGGCTTTCTGAGCGCGATCTGCAAGCGTTTGCCGAGATTGTCGGCGCGGATTTTTTGCGCACGGATGATTACGCGCGCCTCTCGGTCGCTTACGGAAAAACGATGTACGATGTACTTCGCTTGCGCAATAAAATTGTAGAGAATGTGCCGGACGCGGTGCTTTACCCGGACTCCAAGGAGCAAATTGAGCAAATTGTCGCCTATTGTGCGGCGCAAAAGATCCCCGTCTACGTTTACGGCGGCGGTTCTTCAGTCACACGCGGAGTAGAGTGCGTCAAGGGTGGTGTTTCGCTGGATCTACGCCTGCGCTTTAACAAAGTGATTTCATTTAACGAAATCGACCAGACCATCACAGTTGAGGCGGGCATGAGCGGGCCGAAGCTGGAAGAAGTGCTGAATGACGCCGTTCGTCTCTTTGGCGCAAAGCGTGCCTACACCTGCGGCCATTTTCCGCAGAGCTTTGAGTACTCATCCGTTGGCGGTTGGGTTGTCACGCGGGGAGCCGGCCAGAACTCGACTTACTACGGCTGCATTTCGGATCTCGTCATGGCGCAGGAATACGCAACTCCGATCGGGAACATTAAAACCGACAGCTACCCACGCAAGGCTACGGGCAGCGACCTGGGGCAAATCCTCATGGGTGGCGAAGGCACATATGGCGTGTTGACACACGTTACGCTCAAAGTATTTCGCTATATGCCGGAAACAATTCGCCGTTTTTCGTTTATGTTTCCTGACTGGGAAACGGCGCAGGCCGCCGCGCGCGAGATCATGCAGAGCGAGGCAGGCTACCCTTCCGTCTTTCGGCTCTCCGACCCGGAAGAAACCAGCGTGATGCTGCATCTCTACGGCGTAATGGACTCACCGCTTAGGCACCTCTTTCAACTGCGGAATTTCAAAGAGAACGAAATGTGCCTCTTTATCGGCTTTACAAACGGAGAAAACGGATTTTCACGCAATGCCGCGAAAAATGCGCGCCGCGTTGCCCGCAGATTTGGCGGCATGAGCCTGACGGGATATGTGACGCGCAGCTGGGAAAATGGTCGCTTCAACGACCCATATATGCGCGATACCATGCAGGACTTCGGCATCGTGACCGATACGATGGAATGCTCTGTTAACTGGAGCAATATGGCTCAAGTGCATCGCGACGTGCGCGCATTCTGCAAGTCCCGTCCGGATACGATTTGCATGACGCATATGTCCCACGTTTACCCGCAGGGCGCGAACCTCTACTTCATATTCATCATCAAGGAAAGCGACCCGGAGGCATTCAAGCAATACCACGCGGGCATTCTTTCGGCGATTCAGAAATCCGGCGCAGCGATGAGCCACCACCACGGCATCGGCAAAATGTTTGCTCCCTGGCTCGAAGGTTCGCTTGGCAAAAAAGAGTATGATGTACTGCGTACCCTTAAAAACCATTTTGACCCGGATAACATCATGAACCCCGGCGGAACACTCGGCTTTGACTTACAAGAGAGCGAAAAACATTTCCCAAACAGTTGAATCACTTCCCCGCTTCGGCGGGGATTTTTATACGCGTTACCCGGCTTGACTCGTATATTGTATTTGCAGTTGATTGCGAATAGAATATGATTGTGATACAGTAAAACTTGTTAATACTATTTATTTAAGCACAAATCCTATTTATGATCCGTACACGAAGCACCAATAAAATAAAACGAAATCTCGCAGATCAAAGGAGATCGGTTATGCCGTATTTCATCACGAGCGACTGCAATGGCTGCACCGCCTGCGCCAAACAATGCCCGGTGCTTGCCATCGATGGAGTGCCGAAAGAGCGTTATGTCGTCAACATCCGCCGCTGTGTTTCCTGCGGCGTTTGTGGCCGTATTTGCCCCAAAGGCGCATTGCTGGATGGACATGGTCAACCTTGCAAGAGTGTTCCGCGCTCGCAGTGGAAAAAACCCGTCGTCGATACCACGCTCTGCAGCGCCTGCGGCATCTGCGTGACTTGGTGTCGTTCGGAGGCGCTCCGCATCTCGCTGCCTACGTTTCGCGGAGATATCCATGTGTTTGCCGAACTCTATCAGCCAAATAAGTGTATCTCCTGCAATCTTTGTGAGGGCAACTGCCCGCTTGGAGCAATTCATATGGCGGAGGTAACAGCATGAGAACGCCGGTTTACGCAATCATCGACCTCAACACGCGCACAAGCGCGCGCTATGAAATAAGCGAAGAAATGTATCGCAACTACATCGGCGGCAAAACGCTGGGAGCACGGCTTCTTTATGATCTGACCCCCGCGGGCATTGATCCGCTGGGGCCAGAATCTGTCGTCATCATCAACACCAGCCCAGCGACCGGTACCGGCGCGCCCTGCTCCAGCCGTTTTAACATGACGTTTAAAAACGTGCTCACAGGCGGCATCGCAAGCAGCAACTGCGGCGGGCAATTTGGCGCGCTCATGAAGCGCGCGGGTTACGACGGAATCATTCTGCGTGGGCAGAGCGAAACGCCCTGCATTATCTCCATTGTCGATCGTCAAATCACCATTTCGGACGCAGGCGATCTCTGGGGCAAAGACACGGAAGAGACGCAACTTGCTTTTCAAAAAATTTACGGAAAGCTCGTCATCGGGCCTGCGGGAGAACATCTTGTTCGCTATGCAGCCGCCGTTTCCGGCGAACGCGTGGCGGGGCGCTGCGGCGCGGGTGCGGTTCTCGGCGCAAAGAAAATCAAAGCCATCGTCGCTTATGGAACGCAACGACCGGATGTTCATGATCAAAATAAATTTGCAAAGTACGTGAATAAATGGGTGAAGTTTTTGCGCAATCACCCGATGACCGGCGAAGCCCTACCGAGCTACGGAAGCGCAGGACTGGTTAGCAAGGCAAACGCGACCAACGCGCTGCCGACACATAATTTTAAATATGGGCACTTCAAAGAGGCGCATGCGGTCAGCGGCGAGACGCTCGCGGACACGCGACTCGTGCGCAATAGTTCCTGCATCTCCTGCCCCATTCGTTGCGAGCGGCGTGTTGAAATAGACGGCAAGGAAGTCAAGGGGCCGGAGTATGAAACCTGCGGTTTCTTCGGGCCGAATATTGACTGCATCAGCATGGATAACTTACTTCGGCTCAATTATCAATGCGATTTGCTCGGCATGGATACGATTTCGATGGCGTCCACAATCGCGTTTGCGATGGAGCTAAAGGAAAACGGGCTGGCGGACTTTGATGTGTCTTTTGGAGATTCTGACAGTTTATCTGAAATTGTCGAAAAGATTGCCTTGCGCGAGGGAAAATACAGCGATCTCGCCAACGGATCAAAGTGGCTGAGTGAACAGTACGGCGGCAAAGATTACGCCATGCACAGCAAGGGGCTGGAGATGGCGAGCTATGAGCCGCGTCGTTCGGTTGGCATGGGTCTTGGCTATGCCACGAGCAACCGAGGCGGCTGTCACCTGAACGGCGGATATCTTGCGCTTCTCGAGTCCGTCGGCGTGCTGTCGATGGATGCGCTCTCCACCTCCGCAAAGCCTGCTTTCACAGTATTCATGCAAAATGCGCTGGAGGCAATCTCTGCCTCTGGTTTCTGCTTGTTCTCCGCGCAGTCGTTCGTCCCTGCTATTCTATTCAAACTTGGCCCGCATCACCCCGTTACACGCGCAGTGGGAAAAATTGCGACGCATCTCGGCTTTGGTGTTCGCGCGCTACTATGGATGATGCCGATTCTTCGGTTTAACAGCGTTTTTCTCTTTCCGCATGTGGAGGCGCTTCGACTCATCACGGGGCTTCCGTTTTACACCGGTTCCTTTGTTCGCCTCGGTGAACGCGGCTATAATATGGAGCGGTTGTATAATTTCCGCGAAGGCTTAACGGGGAAAGATGATTCCTTACCGGATCGTCTGACGAAAACACCGCAGGATGCCAACAACCCAAAGACTGTCGTAAGGCTCGATAAAATGCTTCCTGTGTACTATCGCGTACGCGGTTGGGATGAAAACGGTGCGCCAAGAAAACGAACGCTCAGAAAGCTGAGGATTCAAGCATGAAAACCATCCGTTATTATGCGCCGATTCGCGCAATCGTAAAGAAAGAATCCGAAGAAACAGAACTAAGCTCGGTCAAATATGTGCTCGATTTCATCCAAAAAACATATGGAAAGGAAGCGCATACCGCCGCGAAAAGCGCACTCATCGTGGTCAACGATGTGAGTATCGGTATGTATCAAGGCAAAAAAACGCCGCTGAACGACGGAGATGTGATTGGTTTTCTCCCCGTGTGCGGCGGCGGCTGAGCGACGATTGTTAGAAGCAAACTTTGGGATTGAACAACTGAATCAGTACAGCCAAAAGGCGATCCAATTGTGGGTCGTCTTTTTTACGGCGCGGGTGTGGCGGTTGGATCTGTACTTGGCTCCGCCGTGGGCGCGGGTGTAAAGAGCACCCATTCTTGCGTGTCGCATTGACCCATATCGCTTTCCCCGCGTGCGAGCACATGACCATCCGCGGTGACGCCAACGATATGAGTTGCGCTGGCGGAGATTGCAACGATGTTTTGCCAGTCCGACACATCCGGCAGATGCGCAAAGGAGAACGCTCGAGATAAGACGTGCCCCGTTTCATCCAGCGCGAATACACCGTTTGATGTGCAGTCGATTGCAAGAATATTAGTAAGCCCCGATACATCCAGACCGTTGGAAACGACCGTACCGTCCGCCTTCAGACCCGCGCTGTTGGCGGTTGCTGCATCCAACGCGACGAGGTCATAATAGTCTTGCGTGACAAGATCGGTGCTGGTATCGAGCGGCTGGCCATTTTGCATCACACCGCAAAGCGCAAAGTCACCAATGGAGAGCGCGGCAACATCGCGCCACTTGAGCGTATTCCAACTTTGGTATCCGGCGGAGAGAATTTGCCCGTCTCGTGTGATGGCAACGGTATTGTACGCGCCCGCGTAAATCGATGCTACGTTCGCCCACTTGCTGACATCGCATTGCCCATAGGTATTCATCCCCGTGGCGATGACGGTGCCGTCCGCGCGCAGACCGACTGTGTGATATGCGCCCGCCGCAACAGAGACAATATCGGTCCAATCCTTTGTGTTACATTGGCCGGAGAGATTGGAGCCCGCCGTGATCACCGTACCCGCATCTGTTCTCGCGACGGTGTGTTTATATCCTGTCGCGATGATGCCTGTCGGTAGCGCATCTCGCGCTGCTTTCAGTTGCGCGCGTTCGGCAAGCTGTTCGTCGTTTAACCCGACCAGCAAATCGACAAGATCCCCTGCTCCTTCGTTCTGAGAGAGCGCGGCCGCCGCTTGCTTTGCGTATTCTTCCGCGTTTTCATAGCTGCCAAGCGCATAAAAGAGACGCATTGCCTCGTCATAATATCCGTATTCCAGCCGTTCCATCGCGTAGGCATAGCTGCAGGATTCACTTTTTTCAACGGCGTCGAGATAATCTCCCAGCGCAGTATACGATTTGCTGGCTTCCTGATAATCTCCGTCTGCTTCGTATATTTGCGCGAGAGCATAGTCCGTCTTTTGCAGCGCGGAGACAGCGCCCGGGTAGTCCCCCGCCGCCTGATAGAGCGGCACCGCATCGGACAGACGATCATCACTGACATAGGATTCGGCAACAAAATAGTAAAACTTTTTCTGTAGCGCTTGACGCACTTCGTCGTTATCTATCGAGAGAATCACACGCTCCGCCTGCGAAAACCGCGCTTGCGATATTAAAACAGAAGCATACGTTTCCTTCACCGTGCTTAGATTTCGATAAACAAAAAAACCAAGAACAACGAGCAGCACCAATGCAATACTGGACAAGAGCAGCGCGCGGCGAACAAACCGTCGATCCGCCGTACTAACCGCGGAACCGAGCGGCTCTCCCTGCGTGCGCCAAATGCGTGTTGTGTTTTCGCGCACCTCTGTTTGACGAATGATTTCGTGTTTGTTGCTGTCTTGCTCACTCATAGTCGCTGATATTACCTGACATTCATTCGTTCAGTTAAAGTAGTTTTTTGATTTTTTGTCGTTTGATTAAAGGCACTAGTTTATATTTGCTGGCATAAGCTGGTTGAGATACATTGACCCGATTCCGTTCGTTTCTGATAGAACGATATAAATATCATTGATATTCAACCGCCGGACATACTCTTTTACGCCGTCTGCCGCATCGCGCCTGGAATAATATTCGTCACGAAAATCGACCATGTAGACGTCGTCATAATACGGCATGAAAAAGGGAGCGATACTGTTGCCAAACGAATCGCAAACCAGCAGCATATTGCGTCCGGTGTGATATCCACCCTCCAATACGCGGTATGGCCCCGTCGTTCCGCCCAGGAACACGAGATAATTTGTCTGCGTTTCGTCAATGACAGGCAGTTCGTTTTTTTTGTACGCGTTCGATACGCGGTAAGACTTTGCCGGCAGCAATGGATAAAATACCTCGATTTGATCTGCCAAATCTTTGAGCTTTGCGTTTCTTCCGTGCAGATAGATCGAGCCAAGATACCCTTCTATCGTCTTTTCGGAATAGTCGGTGAGTGGTACCGTTTGATACCCTTCGCTTTGGAGCATGGCTTCCGACGCCAGATACGCGCCGCGCGCTGTCCAGTGATGGTCGGTGCGGAAATAAACATATTCCCCACTTAACACCGCGTTTTGAAGTGTATCATACGCGGAATGCACCACAACATTGTTAGAAACCAGGGATTGCAGCGCGGATTCCACTTCGCTCGACCAACCACTCTCCGTGTCAAGATGGAGGGCGAGCTTGTTTGTAGTCTGCGCACGCGGCGCAAGCATCACATGCACCTTGCCACCGACGGGCAAAAGAGCCGCGTAAGCATTGAGCACGGTTGCTGCTTTTTGCAGCTCTGTCTTTTCATAGGTGAAGATCGCGGTTCGTGTGCCATCCTTATGATTGAGCCAAACGCTTGCGGTGTCTCCCGTTATAGCCACTGCAGTAGACGATTCCGTCTGCGTGGTGGTTTCTTGCTGCGTCTGATCCGATTCCTGCTCTTGCTGGATTGCTTCTTCGCTAGTGTTAGTGGAAGTATCGTCCATCGGTACGAAGACTTCTTCCCCATCTTCATTGAGCAACTCGTCTACCGTCAGCGCCGAAAACAGGTGCTTGAGTGTGTTTACGCCATCCACCAAAGTAGAACGAAGGAAAAAACGATCCGTTAAAAAGCTCTCGAACGATTCGCTGATTCCGCCGCTTTTCAGTGTGCTGAACGTGAACGATGGCATGCCGGAAAGCGTGCGGTTCTCCTCTTCAGAGACGATTGGTGTACGACCCGCAAAAAGAAGCATGCATACGCCGATAACGCCGCATAGAATGACCCACCAGAGGGTGATCAGAAACGAAAGTTTTCGCCGCATGCCGTTGCTCCTTTCTACGAAAATAATAAAGACGATTCTTGCGAATGCCTTGGATATTGTGGTCTAGAACCGAAAATACAGAAACGGATTATAGCTATCCGATACGAGATTCATAATGCTCAACGCGACGCCAAGCGTCAGTAGCAGCACCGAAAACAGCTGCGCCGTACGCATCAAGCGCAGACGCTGTCGCATGAAGCGCTCTAGCGCAGGTAAAATTGGCAAACACAACACGCAAGCAATCAGCGGAAACACCGTATAGGTGCGTAGCGTTTGCAGCGTTGCCGCATCCATCCACGCGGCGAAAGCAAATGTACCGCTGCTATACGAAACGCCGAGCATGGCGAGTAACTGCCGCGCGCAATCGACAAGATTTGTTTGGTAAAACAGCGCCCAGCCAAACAGTACCGCAATCAGCGTCAGCAGAATGCCGACAGGGCGCGGTGTCTGCTTGACCACGTACTTGAATACGCCATGCTCCAGCGCGATCAGAACGCCGTAGTACAGACCCCAAAGAACAAAATTCCAGCTTGCGCCATGCCAAAGCCCGGTGAGCGTCCAAACTAATAACAGGTTGATCGTCGTGCGATGCTTTCCTTTGCGGCTGCCACCGAGCGGAAAATAGACGTATTCGCGGAAAAATTGTCCAAGCGAAATATGCCATCTGCGCCAAAATTCAGAAACGGAATGCGCAATATATGGATAGCGAAAGTTTTCTTGATAGCGAAACCCGAGCACACGCCCTAGGCCGATTGCCATATCGGAATAGGCGGAAAAATCAAAATAGATCTGCAGCGCGAATAGTAGGCTGGTCATCCACCCCGCAGCAACAGAAGCGCCCGCATCCGGCAACGTGGAAAGCATTTCGCCAAGAATGTTTGCCACAAGCACTTTCTTGCATAACCCGATTGCAAATCGGCGCATACCGCCGGAAAAATCATCCAGCGTGGTATGGCGTTCTTTCAGCTCAAACTCGATATCTGCATACTGGACGATCGGGCCCGCAATGAGCTGCGGGAAACACGAAACATACAGCAACAAAAGTGCGTAGTTCTTCTGTACGCGGACATTCCCGCGGTATGCATCAATCGCGTAAGAGATCGCCTGAAAGGTGAAGAATGAAATACCGATGGGCAGTCGTGGCGTCTGCATGACAGCGGTCGAGCCGAAGATCGGTAGAATCTGATTGGCGAAAAAAGCCGCGTATTTAAAATAGACAAGTGCGCCAAGGGACACGATCAGCGTGATGACAAACAGTATTCGTTTTGCATTCTTGCTCTTAGCCGCGCTGAAAGCGAGCGTTCCCGCATAGACGGTCAGCGTGACAAACGCCATGACGAGAACAAAAACAGGCTCTCCCCAAGCGTAGAACACCAGCGATCCGATCAAAAGTACTGCGTTTCTGAGGCGAATGCTGCGGCAAGCAAAATAAACCGCAAGAATTGCGGGCAAAAACAGCAGCAGAAATGTCAGGCTCGAAAATACCATGGCGATATTATATCATAATTATCGCAGAGCAAAATAAAGAAACCGGCAATCTGACGAACTTTTCAACAGCTCATCGTATTGTCGGGGATTCGTGAAACATCTGTGCTTAAGGGAGCTGTTCGCTTTCGCTACCGACTGCCTTTGCTTCCCATGGTCTACTGCTCTACCCAAACTATTGACGAGAACCAAAAAAATCAACAAAAAAAGTCCCGAGTGTTTTGTTCTCAGAACTTTTCGTGTATCATGCAGTGGTTAATTCAGGTCGATAAGTTTCGCTTTGATTCCGTCGAGCGTGTTCAGATCCTTCACAAGTTGTTCGATTTCACCTTTTTCGCCGTACGGCTGAAGAATGATCATTCCGTCCGTAGCGCAGAGGTCTTCGCTGACTTCGTGCAGGCCAAGGCGCGCCTTGATCTTGCAACCGTTTTCGGTGAGCACCTTTTGAAACTGGGAAGCGTTTGACGTTCTGTTGTCCATGCGGATACCGATGACGTAATAATAAGACATTTTTTTACTCCTTTTTTATTTGACTTAATTGAACTAATTTCTTTATACTTCTATTGAATACAAGTATCTCTTTGAACGAAATTGATCATTTTATATTAATCAGGTCTTTACAATTCCCAATGGCCTAGTATTTCTTTGAACGGTTCCTCAGTGACAAGAACATTACGCGCTTTGCTGCCATCAAATTTGCTTACGATATGATTCGTTTCCATTTCGTCAATCATACGGGCAGCGCGCGCATAGCCAATTCGAAAACGGCGCTGAATTGCCGTAATAGATATTTGTCCATTTTCTATACCAATTCTCGCTGCTTCGGGCAACAGGGGATCCCAACTGTCACTTTCCTCATTCAAATGATTTGTCGCGATGTTGGTCATGAGGTCTTGATTATATTCAGGTTTATTGAATCGGCTACAAGCAAATTCCATAGCAACTTCAATGTCAGTTTTAGATGCAAAGCAGCCTTGCAATCGAATTAGACTATATCTAAATGGCGATTGGTAAAGCATATCACCGCCGCCGAGCAGTTTTTCAGCACCGTTCCGATTAAGGATCTTACGCGAGTCTATTCTACTATGAACCTGGAACGAGATGCGCGACAAAAAATTCCTATTATTCATGCCAGTGATCACGTCGGAAGACAATCTTTGCGTCGCGATGACGAGGTAAATGCCAGCAGGACGCCCAAGTTGTAGGATACGAATGACCGCTTTTTCAGCCTTTTCTGGGTCAACCATCATTAAGTCCGCAAATTCGTCGATCATGATAACAATAATCGGTAATTTGTTTTGTCCTTCGGTATCAAGTGCGTTATATTCTATCAGATTTCGCACGCTGCTACCGGCAAACAAACGATACCGCAAATCAAATTCTTTGGTTGCCCATTGGAGCGCATGAACCGCTTTATGTGGATCGACAATAATTGGTGCCAGCAGGTGCGGCAGGTTTTCAAACTGAGTAAACGCACTCATTTTAGGA
>Ga0302289_1000267_pt1 | contig 26348 bp, 20 predicted proteins | sample III_Fen_N1_2_FD_194552 | JGI IMG/M metagenome (GOLD analysis project Ga0302289, IMG submission 194552) | Peat permafrost microbial communities from Stordalen Mire near Abisko, Sweden - III_Fen_N1_2 | ecosystem: Environmental > Terrestrial > Soil > Wetlands > Permafrost | place: Sweden: Abisko... | reverse complement strand
GAAAGACCCGAAGGCGAAAATCCTCGGCATCAATAACCGCGTGGTCATGGCGGTGATCTACACCACACTCGCGGTATGCATTGAGTGCTTTCTCAACTATGCGGGATTACTCACGTGGGAATATCCGTGGTGGAGCCGCTCGGCACCGTACCTCGTCTGGCTCATCGGATACCTGCCGTTCTTTACGATGGCGTTCGTGGTGCACGACATGAAGCAAATGAAAAACAAGCTGATCACGCTTGGCATCATCTTTGGCGTGGATATCATATTACTCGTCGTATTTGGCTTGATGGGGTGGATGTAAGCCTAACTTATCGCGAAGAAAGCGCCTGTTACTGGGCGTTTTCTTTTTATTTTGGTCGTGGATTCCAGCACCGGATCACACCGAAAACCCATTCGATCCGGCGCAAAAATTCGACAAGAGCATCGATTTATGATAAAATTACTACAAATTGTTTTATAAATTTATACGACAGGAGGAGAGAAATGAAAACGATTAAGCTTGGAATAGGATTTACGACTGGCAGGAATAGCTTTCGAAAAGTGCTAAACGCCTATATCACGAACTGGTCGGAAGCGAAAAAGCAACTTCCGTCCGATAATAAAATCAGCCTCAACCTGTTCGTGGCCTACGACACGAATTACCTGAAAACACAGTCCACCGACTTTACAAATTTGAGTCAGGACGTTGTAGATCAGTTTGACCAGATCGAATTTCTCGGTGCAAAGAACGCAATGAGAAGCATTGAGCGGCTGGAGCATCACAACCAATTCAAAAAGACGGAACTCCGCAGCGTTTTCGGCTCCGGCTATGCGGGCAAGCGCAACGCAATCCTGTTTGCCGCGTTGGAGAACCACATGGACTATCTTCTCTTTCTGGATGATGACGAGTATCCCCTTGCGGTGACCAAAAGCAAGGATGTCAGCCTCTGGAGTGGACAACACATTATTCTCTCGCATCTTCGGGAAATACCCAATGCTGACTATACAAACGGACTTCATTGCGGTTATGTATCACCGATTCCGCAGATTCCATTCAACGAAAACTTTACCGAAGCTGATTTTAAAGCGTTTATCGAAGCGATCAGTAACGACATTCTCAATTGGGACAACATGCGTCGGCTGATGCAATCCGGCGGCGTCACCTATGCCTCGACCGAGGTGCTAATGAAAAAGCAATCGGAGGAAGTAAAGGAAATCAATCATTGCAAGTTCATCTCCGGCGCGAATCTTTGCATCAATCTGACGAAACCAGAACGGACGTTTCCGTTTTTCAATCCGCCCGGCGCGCGCGGCGAAGACACCTTTCTTTCTACCATGCTGCACGATAGAAAAGTACTGGAAATTCCGGTCTATGCGTTTCACGATGGATTCTCGAGCTACAAGAATATTCTCAGCGGCGTTCTCCCAACGGAACTGGCGCCGATTACGGCGGATTCACAGGCGATCATCACGCGGTTTCTAGGCGCGTGCATCGGCTGGGTTCGGTACAAACCGCTGCTGCTGTATATTACGAAACCGGAAGGGTTTACGCAGGAGATTGAACAGATGCGCGCAGCGCTCACCGAAATCTCACCCAAACTCGCGAGTTATTTTCACAACGATGGCTTTTTGAATATCATCGATGAGCTGGAGGAGTATCAGGCAAACGCGCCAAAGCATGCGGCGCTGTTTCATCTTGCACAGGAGACCTGGCAAAAATTGCTTCATACGATCCTCGTGCGGTAAGCGAGAACACAATCAAATAGTCGTTTCTAGAATTAATGGCTGACTGCTTTAATATTTACTTTATTGATGGAGTTAAAATGACGTAACTCAACACAAAGGACGCTCTATCGCGAGCGCCCTTTTTTGTTCCATTTGTTTTTTACAGCGAGATTCCGAATAAATCCATCGCATTTTGATAGGTAGCTAGCGTCGCTTCTTCGGGGGAAATGCCGCGCACGCTGGCGAGCATTTCCAACGTGAGGTGAATGTTCAGCGGGCTGTTGCGCTCGCCGCGGTGCGGTTCCGGCGTCATATAGGGACAGTCGGTTTCGATGACGAGGCGCTCAAGAGGTAACTTTTCCGCAATCGCGCGTTGCTTGGTGGCGTTTTTAAACGTCAGCGCGCCGCCAAAGGCGATGTAGAACCCCAGATCGATATAGCGCACCGCGTCCTCATAGCTACCGGAGTAGCAGTGCAGCACACCGCCCAATTTGCCTTTTCGCGCGGATAGCATCGCCATCACGTCACCGTGTGCCTCGCGGTCATGAACGATGACGGGCTTCTTCGTTTGCACCGCGAGGTCAAGTTGGTTTGCAAAGGTCTCGCGCTGCGCTTCGCGCGGGGAGAAGTCATAGTGATAATCCAGCCCGATTTCGCCGACGGCGACGATCTTCTTCTGCTCCAGCGCGCGCTCCACGCGAAGCAGGTTTGCGGCGTCCGCCTTGCTTGCGGAGTGGGGGTGGATGCCCGCACTGCCGTAGACAAAGTCATAAAGCAGCGTAAGCGCCTGCACTTTGGGGATATCTTCCGCCTCGACGCAGGCTTCGACAAAGCCGCAAACGCCCGCCTCGGCAAACGATGTGATGAGCGCATTGCGATCCTCGTCAAATTTGTCGTCGAGTAAATGCGCGTGTGTGTCAAATAATTTCATGATGCTTCTTTCTACCAAAATATATGTGTCAGCGCGTAGGCGTGAGATCTAAATCCATCAAGATTTCGTCATAATACGTGCCGCGGACATTGATTTTGCTTTTGTGCCGCCCGATTTCGACAAAACCATAACGCTTGTAGAGCGCGATGGCTCGTTCATTTTCTTCGCGTACCTCCAGCGAGAGCATGCGGAGCACACCCGTAGTTTTCGCGAAATCGATCATCGCCTGCATGGCGATGTTGCCGATGTCGAGGTGCCAGTAGGCGCGCTTGATGGAGATCGCGATTCCGCCGACATGCGCGATTCTCGTTCTGCCAGCGGCGCGCACATCACAGATCAACACGATTTCGCCGTCGATTGTGCCGACAAACATCTTGGTGTTCGGGGTTTCCAGCGTGGACGTGATCCAACCCTGCTCGCCTTCCGGCGTGAGCCCCTCAATGCCGTTTTCGTCCGCGAGGAGAAAATCCGTCTCGCCGCCGACAATTTTGAGATAGTCGACCATCTCCTGCGCGTCGTCGAGCGTTGGATCGCGTAAAATCAGCGTGCGTCCGTCCTTTAGAATATGCTCGGACATGCCAGTCTCCTTCTAGTCAGTGATCCATCCTGAGAATGATCTTAGCGTTTGCTTATCGCACTTTCAGCCCGCTCTCCATCGCGGCCATCGTGGTCAACGCGGAGAGGTTTTCGTCCGCCGCATCAGATGCACAGAGGATCATGCCGTGGCTCTCCACGCCGCAGAGCGTGACGGGTTTGAGGTTTGCGACCAGCACGACGGTTTTACCGACCAGATCGTCCGGCGTATACCACTGCTTGATGCCGGAGACGACGGTGCGGGTTTCCGCGCCAACTTCGAGTGTGAGCTTCAATAACTTCTTGCTCTTTTTGATCTCTTCGCAGGCGATTACTTTGGCAAGCCGCAGATCGACCTTCGCGAAGTCGTCGTATTCAATCTCCGCCGGGGCTTCATCCTCACCGTGACCGTGTTTTGCGGGCGCTGCGGGGGCTGTTTCCGCTGCCGGAGCTTCCGGGACGGGTTCCGCCGCCGGAGCCGCCGCTGCTTTCGCTTTCTCCGCCTCAGCTGCAAAATAGGCCAACTCCGCTTCCGCGTCGATGCGGGGGAAGAGCGAGTCGCCTTTGTGCACCACCGAACCCGCGACGCTGCCGCCCCAAGTGAGGGCTTCATATGCTGCCTGCGCGGGTGCGGTGCCGAGCTGCTCAAACATCTTCTTCGGCGTACTCGTTAAATAAGGCGTGAGCAGAATCGCGATGATACGCAGACTTTCCGCGAGGTTGTATAGCACAGTCTTGAGGCGCTCCTGACCCGCTTCGCTCTTTGCGAGCGTCCAGGGCGCGGTCACGTCGATGTATTTGTTGCAGGCGCCAACGAGTTTCCAAATCTCCGCCAGCGCGTCGGGAATATGCAGCTCGCTCATCAGCGTGTCCACTTTTGCGGGCAGACCACTTGCAAGCTCGATCAGTGCCGCGTCCTCGTCCGCCACCGCGCCGGGGGCGGGCAGACTACCTGCGAAGTATTTATCGATCATCGCGACCGTACGGCTTAAGAGATTGCCGAGGTCGTTGGCGAGGTCGGTGTTGATGCGCGCAATCAGCGCCTCGTTGGAGAATGTGCCGTCCGAGCCAAAGGGTACTTCGCGTAGGAGAAAATAGCGGATTGCGTCCACACCATAGCGCGCGCAGAGCTGCACGGGGTCGACCACGTTGCCCTTGGATTTACTCATCTTGCCGCCGTCGAGCACGAGCCAGCCGTGTCCAAACACCTGCTTGGGCAGCGGTTCGCCGAGCGCCATGAGCATGATCGGCCAGATGATGGTGTGAAAGCGCACGATCTCTTTGCCCACGATGTGAACATCCGCCGGCCAGAACTTGCGATAGAGCGAATCGTCTTCGCTTCCCCACCCGAGGGCGGTGATGTAGTTGCTCAGCGCGTCCAGCCAGACATAGACCACGTGTTTACTATCAAAATCGACAGGAATTCCCCACGTAAAGCTCGTCCGGCTGACGCAGAGGTCCTCCAGACCCGGCAGAAGGAAGTTTTGCAGCATCTCGTTGGTGCGGCTCACGGGCTGAATGAACGTGGGGTTATCCTTGATGTACTGAATCAGACGGTCGGCATACTTGGAAAGACGGAAGAAATAGCTCTCTTCCTCGACCAGTTCCACAGGACCGCCGCAATCCGGACAGACACCGCCCGCTTCTTTGACCTGCCGATCGAGCCAGAAGCTCTCGCAAGGGGTGCAGTAGAAGCCGGTGTACTTGGACTTATAGATGTCGCCCTGATCATAGAGCTGCTTAAACATCTTCTGCACGGCTTTGACGTGATAGTCGTCCGTGGTGCGGATGAATTTATCATAGGAGATGTCGAGCAATTTCCAGAGGTCCTTGAACCCCGCGACAATATGATCCACATATTCCTGCGGAGTTACGCCCGCGGCCTTTGCTTTGCGCTCGATCTTCTGCCCGTGCTCGTCCGACCCGGTCAGAAAGAACGTCTCGTCCTCGCGCTGGCGGTGATAGCGCGCGATGGCGTCCGTGGCGACGGTGCTATAAGCGTGGCCGATGTGCAGGCTCGCGCTGGGGTAATAGATGGGAGTGGTGATGTAAAACGTCTTTTTCTCTTTCATATGTGTCTTCCTCCAACCGTTGTCTCAATCTCAAATTCTGTTTTTAGTAAACTAAAAACGCATGCCGCCCTCGTGTAAGGACAGCACGCGTTGTGCGCGAACCGAAAATCCACCTTACTTCCCCGTCGATTCGGAGGGCATAAGTTTCCGCTGTATCGGGCGGAGGCCGCCGCGGCTGAGACAAATGAAGCGTTCACCGCGAGGAGCTCGGGAGCCATGTTCACAAACGGCGCGTTTTCGGGCTTTCACCTGACCCCGAATCTCTTTTCAAACACGCGGATTTGCTACTCTTTCCGTCACTGCTCATATAGTTTGATTAGCGTATCACCAACAATGGATGGTTGTCAAGAGCGCGGGAAAGTGCTATGATAATTTGGCTTTCTGATTGGAAGGAAGCGGTCACACAGGAAGGTTATTCAATATCTATGTTCGTTGTCGTAGGTCTTGGCAATCCAGGGTTACTTTATAAACGCACGCGCCACAACGCGGGCTTTCAAGCGTTGGACGTGCTGGCGGACGATCTTTGCATCAAGGTCACCAAGCGCGGTTTTTCCGGCGAGTATGGCGAAGGCAGCTATAAAGGAGAGCGCGTTGTTCTGGTCAAGCCCACGACGTATATGAACCTCTCCGGCGATTGCATTCAGGCGGTGCTGCATTTCTACAAATGCCCGGTGGAGAACCTCATCGTGCTCTACGACGATATCGAGCTGCCGGTTGGCTCCCTGCGCATTCGCGACAAGGGCAGCGCGGGCACGCACAACGGCATGCGCTCCATCATCGGCAGCCTCGGCAGCGATAATTTTCCGCGTGTGCGCATCGGCGTCGGCGGCAACAATGGCGATGATCTCAAAAAGCACGTACTCGGGAAACCGAGCAAAGAAGATCAAGCAGAACTTGCAAGTGCGTTTTGTAACGCGGCGAGTGCGGTTCGCCTGATTCTGGAAGGCAATCTTTCGCAGGCGCAGGCCGAATATAACAAACGACACATCGGCGGGACAAAGGCGGAGTAAACACCACCCGCGTCCCGACACCAACAGGTAACGGGGGGACGCTTGACGCCGAGTATGAACCACAACCCTATATTGCAACTACTCGATTCCGCGACAGACTACCAGCGCATGCGAGACGCGCTGGAGGGGGGCAAAGGCCCGGTCGCGGCGTTTGGCGTTGCCGCAAACGCAAAAGCGCATCTCTGCGCCACACTTGCCAGAAGCAAACAGGTGCTGTTTATCACCGCTACGGATGTGACCGCCACGCAGCTCACCGAAAGCGCGCGCCTCTTTGGCGTGCGATCGGAGTTGTTTTTGCCGCGCGAAACACCGCTGGTCTATGTGCATGCGGCTTCCGGCGAAAACAGGAGCGCGCGCATCTCCGCTCTTTCCGCGTTGCTGGATGGTGAGCCTTGCGTGGTTGCCGCCAGCGCGGCCGCGCTCATGCAGGCGCTTGCTCCCAAAGGCGCGTTTGACAAAAGCCAGATCGATCTCTCCGTCGGCGAAACGCTTGAACCTCGCGCGCTGATTGAGCGGCTGGTTTCCGCGGGCTATGAGCGAGTAGAGATGGTGGAAGGGCGCGGACAATGCGCCGCGCGCGGAGACCTAGTAGACGTATTCGCGCCGGGCGAGGAATTTCCCGTGCGCGTTGAATTCTTTGGCGACGAAATCGACCAAATGCGTACCTTTGACCCCGTCACCCAGCGCAGCGTGGAGCAGGTGCAGGGGGTCCGCATTCGTCCTGCGCTCGAAACGCCGCAGCCAAAGGAACTCACACAAAAGGCATTGAAGCGCATCACAGGCCGGGCGGGACTGAGCGATCAGGAAGACGCCTGGAGCGCGGGCGCCGCCAGCGTGGGCGGAGACGTACTGCTCCCGTTGCTCTACAAAAAGACCGATACATTGCTGGATTATCTGCGCGAAGACGCAATTCTCATCGTGGACGAAGCGTTGTTGGTCGACGAGGCGTTGCGCACCGAACAGCTTCGCTTTGCCGAGACTGTGAAGGCAATGCTGGAGCGGGACGAGGGTGTACCGGAACAAGGCGCGCTGGAGCGCGGCGCAAACGAAACGCTTGAGCGACTGCATTCGGATCACACGGCGCTGCTTTACGCGCTCTCGCGCACGCACCCGCAGTTTTCCCCGCGCGAGATCGTAAATCTCGAATCGCGCGGCGCTCCGCAATTCATGGGCGCGTTTGACGAGATTGCCCGTGAGATCAAGCGGCTCAATCAGCAGGGAGAAAAGACCGTCATCTACGCGGGCGAGCAGACGCAGGAGCTGATCGACAACCTCGCGGAATATGGTGCGGTTGCCACGGCGGCGGGAGAGTTGCCCAAAGATCTGCCCGTTGGAAAGACACTGATTTTACCCGGACAGCTCGCGCGCGGGTTTTCCTACCCACAACTGAAACTCAACATCTTTACCGAATACGAGATCACGGGGCGCACGGAACGAGCCGTCAAACGAACGCGCGCGAAGAAGCACCTCTCGTTTTCCGAGCTTTCGGTGGGCGATTATATCGTACACGAGGCGCACGGCATCGGCCGCTTCATCAAGGTGGAGCCGCTGACGGTTCAGGGCAACACAAAGGACTATCTTCTGATCGAGTACCGCGGTGGAGACCGGCTCTATATTCCAACGGATCAACTCGACCGTGTGCAAAAATATGTTGGCGGCGGAGAGGAAGAAGCAGGGCCTCCGCTGAGCAAGCTCGGCGGGGCGGAGTGGACCAACCGCGTCAATAAGGCAAAGAGCGCGGCAAAGAAGCTCGCGGTCGACCTCGCCGCTCTCTATGCCGAGCGGGCAAACGCGGTTGGATTCGCGTTCTCCAAGGATACCGCCTGGCAGCGCACATTTGAGGAGCGCTTTCCCTACGAGCTCACGCCCGATCAGAAGCAGAGCATGCTGGAGATCAAGGCGGATATGGAACAGACTCGCCCCATGGATCGGCTGCTCTGCGGAGATGTCGGCTATGGCAAGACCGAACTGGCATTGCGCGCTGTGTTTAAGGCGATGCAGGACGGCAAGCAGGCGGCAATCCTTGTGCCGACCACGATCTTAGCTCAACAACACTATAATACGATGTGTTCTCGCTTCGCCGATTTTCCGGTGAAGACCGCGTGCCTTTCGCGCTTTCAGAGCGCAAAGGAGCGAGAGGCGATCAAGGCGCAACTGGCCACAGGGCAGATCGACTGTGTAGTCGGCACCCACGCGCTGCTAGCCAAAAATGTGAAGTATAAATCGCTTGGGTTGCTCGTGATCGACGAGGAGCATCGCTTTGGCGTCAACCACAAAGAGCAGGTCAAGGCGATGAAGAAGACCGTAGACGTACTGACGCTCACGGCAACGCCGATTCCGCGTACGCTGAATATGTCCATGACCGGCATTCGCGACATCAGCGTCATCGAAACCCCGCCGGAGGCGCGCTATCCCGTGCAGACCTACGTGCTGGAATACACCGATGCGCTGATCAAAGACGCGCTCTCTCGCGAAATCGCGCGAAAAGGGCAGGCATACGTTGTATCCAACCGCGTCCAGAGCATGGAGCAGACCTTACGGAAGCTGGAAATGCTTGTGCCGGAGGCGCGCATCAACATCGCCCACGGGCAGATGGGCGAAACGCAACTGGAAAACGCGATGCTCGACTTTCTGGAGCAGAGATACGACATTCTGCTTTGCTCCACAATTATCGAAAGCGGGCTCGACATCGTCAACGCCAACACATTGATCGTGTTGGAGGCAGATAAGATGGGTTTGGCGCAACTCTATCAGTTGCGCGGGCGCGTGGGCAGATCCAACCGCATTGGCTACGCGTATTTCACAGTGCAGACCGGCCGCGTCATGAACGAAAAAGCGGCTAAGCGGCTCATGGCGATCCGTGAATTCACGCAATTTGGCGCGGGCTTCCAGCTTGCCATGCGCGACCTTGAGATTCGCGGTGCGGGTTCTCTCCTCGGCGCGGAGCAGCACGGGCACATCACGGATGTCGGCCACGAATATTACTTCAAACTCATTCGCCATGCGGTGGACGAGCAGCAAGGCAAAAACCTGGAGCCCATCACCGAAACGAGCGTGGATATCCCGATCGACGCGCATATTCCGCACGATTATGTACCGAGCGAACTCTTGCGTCTCAAGGCTTACCGCCGTATCGCGGAGATCGACGGCGCGGAGAGCCTCATGGACGTAACGGAGGAATTTATCGACCGCTATGGCGAACCGCCGGAGAGCGTGGTAAACCTCATGCGTATCTCCGAGGTAAAGGCATATGCCGCGCGGGCGTTTATCGAGAGCGTAACCGTGCGCGAAGGTGAGGCCAAGCTTCGTTTTTCCGAGCACGCGAGGCTGGATGGCGGCAAGCTCATCTCCGCTGTTTCCGGCATGGAAGGCGCACGGCTGATCGCGAGTGACCCACCAGCCATCGAAATACGGCAGAAAAACGCCAGCGCCGAGGCAGTCACAGGCAAACTGCCACAATTCCTTTACACAATTGTTCGTTGCGTAGATACGGATGCGGGCATATAATAGTCAAAGTGGTGTATATCCCGAAAAGAGATACTGGGAAGTGCGCTAAAACGATATTCTTTCAGTTCCAATGCGCAAGAGCGCTAATAAATAAGGGAGAAACCGATAATTATGAACAACACCTGGAAAAAAGTGCTCTCCGTGATGGTAGCCGTCGCTCTGACGTTATCCTTCGCGGCGTGCGCCGGAAAAGGCGCGAATAACGCCAGCTCTTCGAACGCGACGAGTTCGGACGCAACCGCTGCAGATGCGGCTAAAACCGATGCAGACCGCGCTCAAATTGCCGCAAAAATTGGCGATAAGTACACCGTCACCAAGGGCGACGTCATCGACGATTACGACTACATGGTCTCCATGTATACGTCTTACGGTATGACCGCACCGACCGCAGACGCGGATGTCGAAACCATGCAGGACAACGTGATCAAATCCCTCGTTTCTGACAAGATTCAGCTTTACGAGGCAGATTTGCTCGGTATTACTCTCACCGATGAGCAGAAGGCAACGGTTGATAAGCAGGTTGAAGACCAGATGACTTATTACACCGACAGTTTCCGTTCGCAGGCGCAGAGTGAAGGCGCAGCCGATGTCGAAGCGCGCACACAGGAGATCTTCCAAGAGCAACTCGACTCTTCAGGTATGGACATGGATGTTGACGGTTTCCGTGCCTATATGGCAGAGCGTTACACGGACGAAGCGATCAAAGCCGCTCTCAAGGCCGAAGTGACCAAGGACGTCACCGCGACGGACGAAGAGATTCAGACGTATTACACCGATCTGCTTGCCACGCAGAAAGATACCTATACCACCACCCCGGCGGACTTCGGTACCGCAGCGGAAGACTTCCAGAAGAATGGTGGCGATCCGATGCTCTACACGCCCGAAGGCTATGTGCGTGTGCGTTCCATCTCAATCGCGCCTGTAGGTGAGGTTTCTGCAGACTACACAACGCTCAAGGATGAATTGACCACGCTTGAGGCGCAGTATGGCGCAGCGGCGCTTGCGGCGCTTGCCGACAAGTACACCGCGCAGGGCGCTGCATCTACCGATACCAGCATCAATGTGACCACCAACGAAATCGATGGTGCCGCAACGATCGTCAGCGACTACATGACCAAGAAAGCCGCGGCAGATGTTCTGTATGAGAACTACATCAAAGACGCGCGCGATAAAGCGAACGAAGCGTATACCTCCCTCGAAGCGGGCACGAGCTTTGAAGATGTGCTCAAGCAGTATGGCGAAGACACGGTTTATACCGATTATCCGACGTTTGTGGACACCGGCTTACTGATGTATGTCGGCGGTACTGACTCCGTGTGGAACGCGGATCTCGTTAAGGCAGTCGGCCTGCTCAAGGACGGCGAATACACTGCAGTGATCAAGGCAGACGATATGTTCTACATTCTGCAACTCGTCGGCAGCGAACCCGCTGGCGAAGTCTCCCTGACGGATTCCCACGACGCCATCAAGGCGGCGGTGATTGCCAAGAACGGCGATACCCTTTGGAACACCCAGCTCGAAACCTGGCAGAACGATACGAAGATCGTGACCTATTTCGAAGATGTTTACCGCGGAATCGGCAAGCAATAAACAATGCACACAGGCGGGCGGCAGAAATGCCGCTCGTTTTTTTTGCGCAGGTGAGTGAAACAAAGCGCTTGATCAAACCGGATTTTACGTGCGGAACAAGGGAATACGGCGATTTTACTTGTCTTTACTATTTGGATTTGCTATATTGAGACCAGAACGAAACTGCCGAAACGCATCCTAGCGTTAGAGAAGCGGCCAGCGGGTTCAATTCAATCAGGAGGTGTTGTAGTATGAAGTATGAGTGCGTATGCGGTTATGTATATGATCCCGAGGTAGGCGACCCCGATAGCGGTATTGCCCCGGGCACCGCCTTTGATGACCTGCCCGAAGATTGGGTTTGCCCGGTCTGCGGAATGGACAAGGAAGCCTTCACGGCGATCGCGTAACAGAGCGACAAAGAAGAACGTCCGGCTGATACCGGGCGTTCTCTTTATGTTGAAAGTCCTGCCCGGAGATTGTGTTTGCCCGGTCTGCGGAATGGACAAGGAAGCCTTCACGGCGATCGCGTAACAGAGCAAAAAAAACAGCGCACAGGTTTTGCCGGAGCGCTGTTTTGTATGTGTGGGAAAGAGATTTCCACTTCTGTGCTACTTTTGTGAGAATTCAATTTAGTGAGAATTCAGTAATCCCGTTATTGGATTGTAGAAGTATTATTGAAACTCAGGTTGCTTGCCTTCATAGAGCGCGGTATAGAGCGCGTTGAGTCCGTCTATGATGCGCGGGCCTGCGCGTGTGATGAGCGCTGAAGGGATGTAGAACACGTGGTTGTTTTTCACCGCATCTACCTGCGCCCAATCGCTGCGCGCGAGAATTTCAGCAGTCCCCGTCAGCGTTGGTGCGGCGGGGTCCGGCGTCGCATTCGGGTCTGGCGTATCAGCGGAACGATCCCGCGCAGTGGTGATGATATAGTCTGGCGAGCGCCCGATCACCTGATCCTGCGTGACAGTGAGGGCACCAGACTGATCCTCAAACTCGTTATGGAACCCGATCAACGATATCAGCGAAGAGAAAATATTGCCGCTGCCGAGTGTCGTCAAGCCTGACGCGAGCGGAGTGAGCTCGAGATAAACCGTTTCGTCGTGGGCTGAAACCTTCGTTTGCAGCGCAGCAAGGGAGGTGATGAGTTGGGAAACGAGCGCGTTTGCCTCCGTTGTGTGATTGGTGATCGTGCCCAGTAGCGTGATCGCGCCATACATATTGTTGACGTCCGCCACATTGGTGACCACGATTGTCACGCCGGCGTTGGTGAGGGCGGAGACGAGGTCTGCATCCGCCGCGTCCTCTGGTCCCATGATAACGAGTTGCGGCTCACGCAAGAGTAAAACGTCCGGGTCGTTTTTGCCGTTTGCGGTGGCGTAGGGCAGCAGATTCACTTCGGCGGGATAATCACAAGTGATGGAACGACCGACGACGCTGGCGCCCGCGCCGATGGAATAGAGAATCTCGCAGTCTGCCGGGTCGAGCACAACGATGTGCTCGGGATATGTGCTCAGGCGAATGGCGTTGCCCGCCATGTCCGTAGTATCCACCAGATATCCGCTGGACGACTGCGGCACGGTGTTGTCGCTTGGCGTAAAGTCGGAAGCGACGTTGGGAGAGCCGTCCTCAGCGGGCACAGGCGAGGACAATGCGCAGGCGCTCATCGTGACCGCAAGGCATAGCGCAAGTGCGAGCGCGAGCGCGGTTTTCATTCGGTTCATCATGAATGGGATTCCTTTCCTGCCTGGAGCATATCGTGAATATACAATAGGTAACTGATGGCGCACACCATGCGGACGATGCAATTAAAACTGGGTTCAGTATAGCACTCGGTTTGGCTCAGGGCAATTGAAGCGGGGGATGGGGACGATCTGCCGTTTGCGAGGTAATAAATAGAGAATGATTCTTGTTTTACCCAAAATTTATTGATATTCAGAAGCATTTTTTTGAATATTCGTTCACGATAAGAATTCCGCACACATTTTTGCAAAAGAGTGTTTACGGATTCGTAGCAGGAAGTTCACACATCAGCGTCGTGTGTTGCTCCCGCGCAGCAAAAAAACAAGCGAAATGTCAAAAAATCATCCGCCGATCGCAAACGAAAGTAGTATGATATATCATAATATCGTATACAAGCGAATCGCTTGTTGATCGATTCCATACAAGGCAGAAGGGGAGAATGAGACATGAAACAAAAGTTTCCCATCGACAAGCATCTCAAACTCGCGCTCAACGGCACAACGCTGGACTTCCGCATCCGCGGCACGAATGAGCTCAATCCCGTGCTGCTGTTTTTGCATGGGGGGCCGGGTGTTTGTGACCGCCACTTTATATTGGAAGATCAAGCACCCCTTGCGGACATATGCACGCTCGTTTGCTTTGATCAGCGCGGCTCAGGAAAGAGCTATACCCGCGTGCAAGCGGCGCAGCATATGGATATGGAACTGGTGATTGGCGACGCAATTGCGGCGGTGGACTGGCTGCGCAACCGATTTAAACAGGAGAAAATCTATATTGCAGGGCATAGTTACGGAACATACCTCGGCATCATGCTCTGCCAGCGGATTCCTGAAAAAATCGCGGCGTATATCGGTACGGGACAACTCGCCAACGGCGCGGAGAACGAGCGCATTTCATATGAGTTTGTACTGGAAGAGGCAACAAATCGCGTCGATCAGAAGGCGCTCAAGGAGCTAGCCCGCATCGGCGCTCCGGTGGAAGGCTTTTATCGCTCGCTGGACGACCTGACGGTGCAGCGCAATCTTATGACAAAATTTGGCGGAGCCGCGCACGGCAAGAAGGAGAGCATGATTTCCTCCATGGTTCTGCCAATCCTCCGCTCGCCGGAGTATTCGTTGTTTGATATTGCCGGGTACGCCAAGGGCGCTTACTATAACCTGCGGGAACTCTGGCGCGAGGTGATCACCTGCAAGTTTGACCAAACCGTAACAAGTCTCGCCATGCCCGTCTTCATTACACAGGGCAGGCACGATCGAAACACCCCGTCAGAACTGGCGAAGAGCTGGTTTGATGCGCTCGACGCGCCGAAAAAGGAATGGATCTGGTTTGAAGAGAGCGCGCATTCTCCAATCCGGGAGGAGAAGGAAAAGTGGAATCAAGTAGTCCGAACCCGCGTGTTTGAGAAATAGGGCAACATGGGAGGTGCAGCACACCTCCTTTTTTGTGTCAATTCAGGAAAACAAGCATAAAACGCACCTTGACGGTGAAAAGAAAATACAAGTGGGGGAAAGGCGATTATATTTGAAAGATTCTGAAAACAAATGTAGCACGCCCTTTCGTTTGGGCGCATCATTTGGTATGATACACGATGCATCATTGCGGCGCGACACTGAAGTGTGTTTTGCCTGATCATGATCGGGCTGGCGCGAAGAGTCTCACTGCCGGAGACGGAACCCGGCATATCAATCATTTTGAACAAACAGCCGCTATGGGAGATAACGCGCAAGTGCGGCGAAAAATTTTTAGCAATAGATTCGGAGGGAGTATGGAAAGACGCGCCATTTCGAGACCGAAGCGCAATCTGGGCCATATCGATTATCCCATCGTTCTCATGGTCGGCCTGCTTTGTGCATTTGGGTTGGTCATGGTATTTTCGGCGAGTTATTATTACGCGCAGAATACCGCTTCCCTCGGCTACGACGGGTATTATTTCATCCGCAAACAAGCGGTCTACCTTGCAATCGGGTTTCCGTTGATGCTGGGGCTTTCGTTTTTTGATTTTCGCAAACTAGAGAAGTTCAAGCTCATTGCAATCCTGGTCTCAATCGCGCTGCTTCTTGCCGTGCTGTTGTTTGGCAAGGAAGCGAACGGCGCGCGCCGTTGGATCGTGATCGGCGGACAGAGCATTCAGCCCTCCGAGGTTGCAAAATTCGGCATGATGCTCTATATGGCATCGTTCGCGTCGAAGAAGCATAAAGTAATGCACAGCTTCACCAAAGGGATGCTGCCGATGCTACTGGTGATCGGCATCATTTGCGGCCTCGTCATGTTGCAGCCCAATATGTCCATGGCGGTTATCATGGGTCTAATGGGCTATGCACTCCTCTATATCGGCGGTTGCGATACCAAGCAAATGCTGCTCCTCGCCGTTGTGCTCGTGGCGCTGTTTGCACTGCTGGCCATCATTGAGCCTTACCGCCTAGCACGTTTAACGTCGTTTGTCGATCCTTGGAAGGTAGCGCTCGGCGATGGCTATCAGCTGATTCAATCCTATTACGCGCTCGGCTCCGGCGGGCTATTCGGCGTCGGCTTAAACAACAGCCGGCAGAAATTACTCTACATGACGTATGGTGAGTCGGACTTCATCTTCGCCATCGTCGCGGAAGAGCTTGGCTTAATCGGTGCGTTGCTGGTACTTGCGGCGTTCTTCTTCATCGTTTATCGCGGCATCCGCATCGCGCTTCTCTGCCGCGATCGGTTCGGCAGCATGCTTGCCGGTGGTATTACGGTCGTTTTCGGCCTGCAGGTGTTCGTGAACATCGGCGTTTGCACGGGGCTTCTGCCTACGACAGGCCAGGCGCTTCCGTTCATCAGCGCGGGCGGCTCGTCCATGATGATCTTCCTCGCGGCGATCGGGGTCTTGCTCAATATTTCACGTTACAACAGCTTACATAACACCGTACCAGCGATTGTCGATAAAAAAGCCGCGCGAAACCTGAAAAACGATCGGGTGCGCGCATAACAAAATAAGTACGCTGGATTACTGCAAACAGAAATAGAACATCAGAAAGTCTGGATCAATGGCAAAAGATAAGGCCAAAAAATCGAATCATGACGTGGACGGGACGAAGAAGAAGAGATTTTGGTCAAACTTCTTTGAGCCTGTTCCTTCGGATGACGATTTTGACCCGGCATCCGCAAACCGCCAATATGGCGAGCCGCCCGAACCGCCGCTCAAGCACTTGTTCAGCGACGACGATGTAGAGTTTTCGGATGAAGACGATGCGGAAGACCTCTCAAAGCTTACCTGGTCAGACGGGGAGAGCGTTGTTTCGGATACCGCGCGCCTGCGTTATAGCGGCAAGCCTGTCGAACGAGATAAGCCGAAGGCTAAGGGGAAGCGCGACGAACCGATTCACCTCTTCGATCAGGTCGAAGATGACTTTGATGAGGATGAGGATCAAACCCCGCTCGAGCACACCACACGCACCCGCATATTCCGTACAGGCGCCTCGACCACCGCGCGCATCCACATCAATGAAACAGAAGAAACCGTGCGCATGGCGGAAGCGCAGAAAAAAGCGCGCGCCCGCGAGGCTGCGCGTAAGCACGAGGAATATGTGGAGCGGCAACTGCGCAAAAAACAACGCAATGCAATCGCCGCCAAGCTCTTTGGTAATCTGGTGTTCGTCTTCTTTATCCTCGTGGCAGTCGGCGTTGCGCTGTACTACGGTTTTTTGCTCTCCGATATCGTGGTGATGGGCAACGAAAACTACACCTCAGACTATATCATCGAGCGTTCAGGCCTCAAGCTCGGCACCCATATGCTGTTTGTCGATCTGGATGCAGCAGAGGAGAACATCGCGCAGGATCCCTATCTGCAAGTAGATTCGGTGACGTATATTTTTCCTGCGCGTGTACGCATCGTGGTGACCGAGCGCAAGGCGGTTGCAGGCATCGTTGGCCTCGATAGCAACGTGATCATCGATAAAAACGGATACGTGCTCTCCATGGCAGGTGGATCAGATATCTCCGACTTGATACAGGTAACCGGCGTCACTGTCTCCGGTTTCCAGTTGGGGCAACGTCTCGGTCAGGGCGACGATTTTTCTACCGCGACGCTGGTGCAGATCATCTCCGTGTTGGAGCAATATGATCTTTCGAGTTCGATCAAGGGGATCGATCTGACAACCCCGCTGGCGATCACGATGACCGCGCAAAACGGGTTGAAAATTCATGTCGGACAAACGACCGATCTGGATACGAAGATGACTGTTCTAGCAAAGTTGCTGCCGCAGTTTGTCAACAAAGGCATCACGAGCGGTACGCTTTATCTCTCCGCAAAAGGCGGAACGGTGTATTCGACCACGTCGTATACCGACCGCACACCGATTGTAACGACGGAGGATACGACAACCGGCGGTCAGCTGGCGGTAGACGATAATGGCGATGGCATCGACGACGTCACAGGACTGCCGATTACATCCCCCACTACCACGGACGCAGCGACGACAACCCCGACGCCGACGCAATCGGGTGGGGACGACGATTTCCAAGGATGAGACGGAATCGTATCTTATGATAATAGATACATTAGTGAAATCGGGCAGAGACGACTACTATCAAGGCTAAGCATGCTACGAAAAAAGCCATCCGCTGAAAGCGGATGGCTTTTGTGTAACCCAAACGTTACTATTACTTATTCCCAGCCCTTTTCCGCGTGGCGGCAGATGGCGGAAAACGTCTCCGCGGAAATATCATGTTCCATGCGGCAGGCATCCGCAAAGGCGGTCTCTTCCTGCACGCCGAGGCGCATGAGAAACTTTGCCAGTACGAGATGCCGCTGATACATGCTCTCCGCGATTTCGCGTCCGCTTGGCGTGAGCGTGATGCACTTATCGTCGTCCATGTGGATATAGGAATTCTCGCGCAAGAGTTTTGTCGCATGGCTTACGCTCGCCTTCGTGACGGAGAGGCTATTGGCGATGTCTACGGAGCGCGCGCACCCGCTTTTCTCCTGCTGAATGAGTATCTGCTCGAGGTAGTCCTCAATCGACTCGTTAACCTGCATGCGGGCACCTCCGATCTTTGTTTCTATGCTACACCGCTGAACTTCGAATTTCAAGTTTTATCCTGACGAATGTGAGGCGGTTGAACATTCGTATAATAAATCGAGTGCAAATTCGTTTTTTTGCGCATATCTTCGAAAAAGGGATTGACAATATGAGTAAGAAGCTGTAAACTCCTTACGCAAGTTAGAATATTCTAACTGCTCGCAACACTGTTGACTGCATCCAGAGTAAGACCGGGAACGCAATCGCGGTGGAACGCGGGCAGAAACGGAGCATACGATATATGACATTGGATCAATTAAGGATCGGACGAGCGGGCACCATCGCCGCGGTCAAGGGCGAGGGAGCATTGCGGCTGAGACTACTCGACATGGGGCTCATCCCCAAGACGAAAGTGACCATGATCAAAGTTGCCCCGATGGGCGACCCAATCGAAATCTGCGTGCGCGGCTATGAGCTGACGCTGCGAAAAGATGATGCGCGCAACATCGCGCTTGCGGAGGAGGAGGGAGACGAAAATGGTATTTGCGCTTGCAGGGAATCAGAATTCGGGGAAAACGACGCTGTTCAATGCGCTTACGGGGTCCAATCAGCATGTCGGAAACTTTCCGGGCGTGACGGTGGAGCAAAAAAGCGGGGCAATTCGCGGCGCTAAGGACGCTCAGGTTGTCGATCTGCCGGGCATTTACTCCATTCGCCCCTACACGCAAGAGGAGATCGTCTCGCGCGACTTCATCCTTGACGGCAAGCCGGACGGCATCATCAATATCGTAGACGCTACAAATATCGAGCGAAACCTATACCTCACATTACAGTTACTGGAACTGCGCATCCCGATGGTAGTTGCGCTGAACATGATGGACGAGGTGCGTGACAACGCCGGGTCCATCGACGTACAGCTCATGAGTCGCCAGCTTGGCGTACCGGTTGTACCGATTGCGGCGTCGAAGAACGAGGGCGTTTCAGAGCTGGTCACTCAGGCGATGAACGTGGTCAAACGGCGTATGCTACCCGCAGTACAGGACTTTTGTCCCGACGGGGCAGTGCACCGCTGCATCCACGCCGTGGCGCATGTCATCGAAGACCACGCGCGGGCAATCGGCGTTTCCCCTCGCTTTTGCGCGACAAAACTCATAGAAGGCGACCCTTCGCTGTCCGAGCGGCTGGATCTGGATCAAAACGAGCTGGAGCTCATCGAACACAGCGTCCTTGAGATGGAACACGAAACCAAATTTGACCGCAATGAAGCGCTCGCGGACATGCGTTATTCCTTTATCGAGGGTGTGGTTGCCACCTCTGTGGTCAAGAGCCACGAGAGCAAGGAGCACCGGCGCAGCGTTAGCATCGATAAAATCCTGACCGGAAAATACACGGCACTGCCTGTGTTCTTTGGGGTGATGTTGCTTGTCTTCTGGCTGACATTTAACGTCATCGGCAGTTCGCTTTCCAATTTACTCACGTCCGGCATTGGCTGGCTGACCGCACTGATCGACCGGGGCCTGACGGCTTACGGCATCAACCCCGTGGTCAAGAGCCTCGTGGTAGACGGAATCTTCGCGGGCGTTGGCAGCGTGCTGAGCTTTTTGCCCATCGTTGTGACGCTGTTCTTCTTTCTCTCAATTTTGGAGGACACGGGATATATGGCGCGGGTGGCGTTTGTGATGGATCGCCTGCTGCGCAAAATCGGGCTCTCCGGGCGCAGTTTTGTGCCGATGCTGATCGGCTTTGGCTGCACCGTGCCCGCGATCATGGCAACGCGCACGCTGGCGAGCGATCGCGACCGCAAGATGACGATCCTTCTCACTCCGTTTATGAGTTGCTCGGCGAAGATTCCGATCTATGCGGTGTTCTGTGCGGCGTTTTTTGCGCGATATCAGGCGCTGGTGATGATCGGTCTTTATGCGGCGGGCATCATATTCGGCATCCTCGTTGCGCTCATCTTAAAGGGAACGGCGTTTCGCGGAGAGCCGGTGCCGTTTGTGATGGAGCTGCCAAACTACCGCATGCCCTCGCCCAAGAATGTAATTCTCCTACTCTGGGAAAAGGCAAAAGATTTTTTGGAGCGTGCGTTTACCATCATTCTACTGGCGAGCGTGGTCATTTGGTTTTTACAGACGTTTGATCTGCGCCTCAACGTGGTGAGCGACAGCGCAAGCAGCCTGCTCGCGCTCATCGGCCGCCTGATAGCGCCAATTTTCCGCCCGATTGGTTTTGCGGACTGGCGGGTGGCGACGTCACTCATCTCAGGCTTTGTCGCCAAAGAGGCAGTGGTCAGCACGCTCTCTGTTTTGATGGGTACAGGCGTTTCGGAGTTGCATTTGGCGCTCTCCAGCCTCTTTACGACGCTCTCCGCCGTGAGCTTCCTGCTCTTTACGCTGCTGTATACGCCCTGCGTGGCAGCCGTTGCGACCATTCGCAAGGAGCTCAAGTCCGGCTGGGCAACGCTTGGCGTGATCGTCATGCAGTGCGGGGTTGCGTGGATTGTCGCGTTTGCGGCCTATCAGATTGGAGGATTGTTTTAAATGCGCGTAGTGGATTATTTGATTCTTGCGCTCGTTGCGGGTATCCTGTTCTTCGCGGTGCGTCGAAGCATTCGGAGGAAGGCATCCGGCGCGTGCAGCGGCTGCGGAGGTGGCTGTGCGGGTTGTACCGCGCGTACAGACTGCGCAAAACAAACGACAGAAAAATAGCATTTACATTTTCCGCCGGGTCACCGGCGGTTTTTTCTTTCAAGACGATCCGGTTGGTGACTAATCATGTTGACAAATCTTGGTTTATGAACATACTGGACTCAAAGACACAATTGAATTGAATTCTGATATCAAATTTGGAAAAACGACGGACACAATGTAATTTGGAGGGGTAATATGACTGACAAGCAGAAGACCATAGAAGTAGACGAGCAGAGCTCTTGCTATAGCAGTGGGACAATGCCGCATTATGAGGCGGAAGCAATGCCGGAACATATCCCGCAAATGGAACGAATTCTCGTGCTGGGGTCGGGTTGCCCGAAGTGCCGCGCGCTGGAACAGACGGTCTTGCAAGCGTTGGATGAGATGAACGTGAACGAATTGGTCGGGCATGTGAGCGACTACGCCGAGATGGCGAAATTCGGCGTGATGAGCACGCCCGCGCTCGTGATCAACGGCAAGGTCGTCTCCGCCGGACGCGTTTTGAATGCCAAAGAGGTGCTCAAACTGCTGCAAGAAAACCTAATAATCTAGACGGAGGGACACCGATTGTTTACCTACATTCTCTATGCGCTTGCCATAGCGGGGCTTGCGATCTCTTTCTTGAAAGATCGCAAGAAGACGAAAGCCGCGCTGATGAAAGCCTGGAAATCGTTTGAAAACATATTGCCGCAGATTTTGACGATCTTTCTGATCATCGGCTTTGCGCTCGCCATCTTTCCGCCGGAGACCATCCGCAAACTTCTCGGCGCGGAGAGCGGCTTTCTCGGCATACTCGCGGCGGCGCTGATCGGTTCTATAACGTTGATGCCCGGGTTTGTCGCGTTTCCGCTGGCGGCGGCGCTGCTCAAAAGCGGGGCGGGGTATATGCAGCTTGCGGCGTTTGTCTCAACGCTCATGATGGTAGGCGTCATTACGATTCCGATTGAGCGAAAGACATTTGGCCTCAAGGCGACGATCACACGGAACGCTTCCGCATTTGTCTTTTCCTTTGTGGTTGCGGTTGTGATGGGGGTGGTGCTGGGATGAGTGAAGAAATGAAGCATTCGGAAAACGGCGCGGGTAACATGCCGGATCAGATGCAGCAAAACGGCGCACCCAAGATGCCAAATCCGCCGCAGGGGCAGCAGAAGCCGTTTCTCAAGCGATACGGCGCGTTCTTTCTCCTGCTTGCCGCGGGGGTTGTCACGGGGCTCGTATTGCCCGATCTGGGCAAAACTGCGCTGAACAACACGCTCAGTAGCTTTAAGGAGATGCTCTCCGTCCTGCCGCCGATCTTTATCCTGTTGGGGTTGCTGGATGTTTGGGTTGACCGCGCAACCATGATCAAATACACCGGCAAAGGATCGGGCTTCAAGGGCGTGTTGATCGCGTTTCTGCTCGGTTCCGCGGCGGCTGGCCCACTCTACGCCGCGTTTCCGTTTGCGGCTGTGATGCTCAAAAAGGGCACGAGCTTCATGAATGTGCTGATCTTCATCGGCGCATGGTCAACTACAAAGATACCGATGCTCGCGTTTGAGACGGCGAACATGGGGCCAGTCTTCACATTGGTGCGGCTCGCGCTGAGCCTTGTTGGCATTCCGCTCATCGCGTTTGTGACCGACCGCGTGATCGGTCAGTCGGGGCGGGAGGAAATCTACGCGCTCAACGACGCGAAGCAAAGCAAATAACGTCAGGAAGATGATACAAAACCAGTTCGGATAATGGATGTGAGAACAGCGGCTCAACAATGAATCCTTCACGCTGAGCTGTGGTTTTCGGAGATGCGCATTAAAAAGAAATACCAAAAAATGGATGAATCAAAGACGGAGCGCATCGCGTTTCGTTTTTTTTTCTACAAAATTTGTGCGTGCTTTCTGAACGATTGTTCGGTATAATGGTGATCAAGTCATGCTGAATGATCAGCCCGACATTGAGCTCAATAAAACGAGATATATCAAATCGATCAGGAGCCACCATGAAGAATTGGAATCACACCATCGGATTATACTTGTTTCTCGCGCTCATCGGGATGGCGTGTTTTGCGCTTTTTGCTGGAAAGGCGCATGCCCTTGGCGGATATGACGATTACGAAGTATACGATGGCGACGGCTGGACCTTGACTGCTGACGGAGTATTCACGATTGAAAATGACGAAGGTTGGGTAGACTGTTTAAAAAATGGGTTTGAAGTGAATGTAATAAAACTCGTCATCGGAAAAGATGTCACGATTTTCCGTATGTACGACGTTTCTACAGAAGCGCCAACTCCGGATTTTTTCGATCCTTCAGAAATAGCCGGATATGGACGGTTTGGAAAGCCTTATTATGAGTATGAGGGCGCTTCGAGCCTTGAACCCCTAATAATAGAAGTTGAAGCCGGAAACTCTACATATAAAGTTGTCGGTGGCCTTCTGATCAACACCAAGACAAACGAGGTGGTACTCTCGGAATTTGCCGTAAGAAATGTAGAAATTCCAGAAGGGATAACAGGAATCACTCGCGAAGCATTTTCAGAACGTGATGTACAAACTGTTAAATTCCCTTCCACTCTTAGGATTATTGGCGCAGATTCTTTCGATAAATGTGATGAGTTGAAAAGTATAGATTTACCTGAATCACTCATTGAACTGAAAGTAGGTGCTTTTTCCGGGTGCTCGAGTTTACAGGAGGTCTCTTTGCCTGCCGGGCTTCAAGAACTGGGCGCTTATGCATTCAGTTCTTGCCCGATTCAGCATATTGAAATTCCGCAAAAAGTGGACGAAATTGGAGCATACGCCTTTTTAGGCTGCGATCAGTTGTTTCGGGTTTCTCTCCCCGATGGATTAAAGAAAATCAAGCAGAGTGCATTTACTGAATGTACGCAACTACAGCAGATCAACTTCCCTGATCGATTGGAATCCATTGGGGAACAAGCATTTTGTGGTTGCTTTAACTTGAAAAGTGTGATTTTACCTGACTCTCTACAGGAGGTTGGGGATAAAGCGTTCTGGCGGTGCGATCTATCAGTTCTTCGGATTCCCGAGAAGCTGGTGTTTCCAGTGTATAATTTCAAGCGAGACAAGTTCATCATAAATCCATATTCGAAAACAGACAAAAGCTTTGGCCTCCACTCCGTCGACACCGTGATCCTCTCCGGCAGCGACTACGACTTTGGCTATCCCGCGATCTCAAACGCCAAGAACGTCTACTTCCTAGGCAAACCGCCGGAGGACGTCGGTCAAATATTGGATGAAGACTCGGTGGAAAGAATCTATTGCTCGGACGAATTCAAGTTTGAGTGGACGCGCTCGTCCGTCGCTAGTTGGGTGCGGCAGCGGCTGACGATCTTGCCCGCCGCAGAAATCAAGGCTTTCGCAGAGGAAGCAGCCAATACCACGCCGGAGCCGACGGATACTCCGCAACCGACATATGCGGGAATGAAGCTCGTGAACACACCCAAACCAACAGCGACGCCGCAGCCTTCACTTTCGCCCACGCCAACCGCAGAGCCGGAGAAGCACGGGAAAGATCCGCTCCTGTTCGTGTTTTCGGGTGTGCTCGTGGTAGTGATCGCTGGCATCGTGATTGTTGCAGTGAAAACGAAGAATAAGAAGAGGCTTCCACGCAAGAAGAAATAAGAATAACGATCCTTGAATCATTACACTAGAGGAGCATCGTATGCCGAAGAAAGTCAAAGTGTTTACCGCCGGTCTGTTTCTCGCGATAATTGGGATCGCGTGTTTTGCGTTGGGATTAAATTCATCGCGTGCCGAGACCGATATCTTCGGTCTCGATGGGCCATTTGATGGCGATGGCTGGAGCTTGTCGGCAGATAAAACCTTGACGATTGAAAGCGATCAAGGTTGGTGGAATGCGATGAAACACGGGTTTTCAGCACATGTGAACAAACTCATTATTGGGAAAGACGTGACGGAGTTTCGGTTGTATTTTCTGCCTGACGAGGTGCCAAGTCCAGAATTCTTTGATGACGTGGAAGCTGCGGGATATGACAAGAATGGGGAACCATACTATGACTACTTTGGTACTGCGGAAATTTATCCGCAAGTAATACAAGTTGAAGCTGGGAACCCGGTTTTCTACGTTACAAACGGTCTTTTAATCAACAAAGCAACAAGCGAACTGGTGTTATCTGAAATGGGAGTAACAGATGTAGTGATCCCGGAAGGAGTAAAGGAAATCACGCGCGAGGCATTTTCTGAACGTTTAATACAATCCGTTAAATTTCCATCCACTCTTGAAGTAATAGGACTGAGCGCTTTCGAAAAGTGTGTTGATTTGAAGACGATCAGCTTTCCTGAATCGTTGAGAGAATTGAAAGCTGGTGCTTTTAGTGGATGTATCGATTTACAGGAAGTGTCTTTACCCTCGAAGCTAAAAGTATTAGGTGCAGGTGCATTTAGCAGGTGCCCGATTCAATACATTGAAATCCCGGAACAAGTGGATGAAATCGGAGCAGATGCTTTTTTTGGCTGCAATCAACTTCAACAGGTTATTCTACCTGAGGGGTTGAAAAAGATCAGGAGTGGTGCTTTCAGTGGCTGCGAACAGCTGTTTCGGATTGATTTGCCTGAGGGATTAGAATCTATTGGCTCACGAACATTTTATGACTGTCATCAATTGAAGCAGGTTATACTGCCAAACACACTTGGAGAGATCGGCGATAGAGCCTTTTGGGGTTGTAACCTGTCAGTTTTTCGAATTCCTGCGAAGCTGGTGTTTCCAGTATATAATTTTAAGCTAGACAAGTTCGTCATAAATCCATATTCGAAGAAAGATAAAAGCTTTAGTCTCCACTCCGTCGACACCGTCATCCTCTCCGGCAGCGACTACGACTTTGGTTACCCTGCGATCTCGAACGCCAAGAACGTCTACTTCCTTGGCAAACCGCCGGAAGACGTCGGTCAAATACTCGACGAAGACTCGGTGGAAAAAATCTACTGCTCCGACGAATTTGAGTTTGAGTGGACACGCTCGACCGTCGCAAGCTGGGTGCGGCAGCGGCTGACGATGTTACCCGCAGATCAGATCAACGATTGGGCGGAGACAACGATCAATACCACGCCTGTGCCGACGAATACTCCATCTCCAACGCCATCGCAGTCACCAACGCCAACATCCTGGCCGACGCCAATGCCGCGGCCAACCGCTTCTCCTGCGGTTAACGCGGAGAAGGAACAAAAGCCAATCGATCCGATTTTACTCGTATTTGCGGGCGTGCTTGCGCTGGTTGTCGCTGGCATCGTGGTAGTTGCATTGAAAACGAAGATTGCGAAGAAGCATCCACGAAAGAAAAAATAAGAAAAACGATACTTGAATCATTACACTAGAGGAGCATCGTATGCCGAAGAAAGTCAAAGTGTTTGCCGCCGGTCTGTTTCTCGCGATAATTGGGATCGCGTGTTTTGCGCTTTTTGCTGGAAAGGCGCACGCGGAATGGGATGAGACTTATGAGCCATTTGAAGGAAATGGTTGGAGCATGACGGCGGACGGCGTGATGACGATCGAGAGCAATGAAGGGTGGATCGATTGCCTAAAGTATGGTATTCAAGAGAAAGT
>Ga0302289_1000265_pt1 | contig 26521 bp, 18 predicted proteins | sample III_Fen_N1_2_FD_194552 | JGI IMG/M metagenome (GOLD analysis project Ga0302289, IMG submission 194552) | Peat permafrost microbial communities from Stordalen Mire near Abisko, Sweden - III_Fen_N1_2 | ecosystem: Environmental > Terrestrial > Soil > Wetlands > Permafrost | place: Sweden: Abisko... | reverse complement strand
CAATCGCGAGGCGAAACGCATTCGGGTCCTCCGGGTTTGGCGCGGTCACGGTCGGGAAACGCCCGTCCGGTGCGCTCTGCTCCGGCACGGTGATCACGTTCGTCAATCCCACGCGAGAGAGCAGCTCCCGCACGGGCACCGCGCCGGAACCATGCAGCGGAGTATACACGATTGGTAGACTGCCCCCGCGCCGCCGCACTAGATCGGGATCGAGCAGCAGCCCCGCTGTGGCAGTATAGTATGCCTCGTCTTCCGCGCTGCCAACCAGCGTGATCGCGCCGGAATGAATCGCGTCATCATAGTCCATCGTAAGCGGGCCAAACATCGGCACTTTTTCGATTTCGTCAAAAATCGCGGCGGCCTGCTCCGGCGCGGCCTGTCCGCCGTATGCCCAATAGACCTTGTACCCGTTGTATTTGCTTGGGTTGTGTGAGGCGGTGATCACAACGCCCGCCATGCAGTGAAGGTGCCGCACCGCAAACGAAAGCTGCGGCACAGAGTGCAGCGTGGAGAACAAATAGGTTTTGATGCCGTTGGCGGCAAGCACGCAGGCGGTTTCTTTCGCAAACTCCGGCGAAAAGAGGCGCGAATCATAGGCGATGCAAACGCCGCGCTCTTTTGCCCCATCGCACGCGAGCAGATAATTGCTCAGCCCCTGCGTCGCCCGGCGCACCACATACCCGTTCATGCGGTTGGTGCCCGCGCCGATGATGCCGCGCAGCCCCGCCGTGCCAAATTCCAGTTCGCGGTAGAAGCGCTCCTCAATCTCCGGCGCGTCGCCCGCGATGGCGAGAAGTTCCGCTCGGGTGGTTTCGTCCAGCGTCGGCTCGTTTAGCCAGGATTCATAAACGGATCTCGTGTCCATTCGGTTGTTCCTTTCCCGTTTTTCCCTCGATTCAGGGAATCATTTTATTGTATCATTCAAGTTTTATGCGTACCGTCAATTATTCGCCGAGAGAGGCAAGAAACGATTCCACTGCCGTCCAGTATTCCGCGTTGTTCGTCGTCGATTCAAGCAGTGTGGACGAGCCATGCATACCGCTTCCTTTCGGCACGAAAAACACGCTGCCTTTGGCTGTAATTTGATCCGCAATCCCTCGCCAGGATTTTTCTTCCGACTTTGCGGAGGTGATGAACACCGGCTGCGTGATCTTCTTTGCGTAGTCCGCGATCAGATGCCCGTCGAATTTAAAATACTCCCCCGGTGAGAAGGATAAAACCGCGTCTATTTCATTCGGGTGCGCAGAAGCGAGAATCAGCACCAGCGAGGAGGAATAGGAGCTGCCCCATACGATCAGTTGCTCCGGCGCATAACGTTTCATCACATAAGCGATCGTCGCTTCCAAATCCGGGTAGACGTCAGCATACTCCGTCGATCGATTTGCGGCCTTTGCCGCTCGATTTGTTTCGTTCTTTATCCCGTTCACCTGATCGCCGGATCGCTGATCGATCGCGAGGCAGTTGTAGCCCAGTGCGTTAAGTTTCGGTGCGATTTCCATATATTCGCCGCGGCTATAGCGCGCCTGATGAAAGAGCAGTATAAACGGTGCTGTTTTGTCTCCCGTCCAGTACAGATCCGCCGTAATGGGCACCCCGTCGGTGGACGGAAATGTGATTGTCGAAATTGTCGGTTTCGTCGGCATTGATTCGCCCTTCGTCTCTACCATTGGCGTCTCCTCCTGTGTTGTTTCTTCAATATCGGTCGTAACCTTCGTCGTCTGCTCTTCAGGGTCGCTTGCTTTGCGAACGGGAATCAGCAGCGCGGCAACCAAAACAACCACCGCAAGCAACAGACCACCCGTCAACAATAGGATCGACTTTGCTTTCATCGCGCCGCACTCCCTGTCTATTTGCTAAAAACATGCCGCTCAGCGTATTCTCGCGTTTTTCGCCCGTTCCCGCTGAAAAATGCTGGTCAATTCGTTTACAAACCCTTCATCTGATTATACCCGCCGCTGTGTTGCATGGCAAGGCGGGCTGTGCTATCATACCCGTATGGAACGGCGCGTACAACCCAAAAAACACTATCACTCCGCCAGCTATGTCACCAGCGGGGCGGTTTTTTATGGAACGCTTTTATTTCTCGTGTCGCGCATTTTTGAGCTGCTACAGCTCTTTTCAGATGCGGCTACGCGAAAAAAGTTGGATCAAGCGCCGCCGGAAAACTTCACCTTCTTTGGTATCGCCAGCGCATTGGTCATCATCGGCATCATCGGACTTGCGTTCTACCTGCTCTTGCAAAACAAGCAGAAGAAAATCCGTATGAAGCCGGGCAACTTTTATCTGTTGCTCAACGCGCTGTTTGCCGTATGGGGCATCATCAGCGCCATCAGCTATTTCGTCGAGATGATCCTGTTTTTCGAGTTTGTGTACCTGCTCGACTTTTTAACGCTCGTTGCCGCGCTGGTGGTGCCAAGCGTGCTTTATCAACTCTCCGACCGAAACCAGGATATCCCCGCAGACAACATCCTGTTTTTTACCGCCATCGGGGCTACGGTACTCTCCACGCTTGCGGCGTTGATCGTGGCGCTCGTGCTCAGAAAGAGTTACACCGCATTTCAGCTGCTGAAAGAGCTGATGTTTCGCGCAGGCATCATCCTCTTTGGCGTTGCCGGGCTACTAAAAGCCATTCGCCTGCGAGCCGAGTTGCCGGAACTCGTCGCCGCCATGCCAAAGACCGCGCCAAAGCCCGCCGCGCCGAAACCCGAACCAAAAAAGAAGCTAGACCCCAAGGGTCGCATCAGTTGCCCGGATTGCGGAAAGAAATTGTCCGCCGAAACGAAGATTTGCCCGCGTTGCGGCTTTGATATTGAGACGCCGGATTTATTTGGAGATGACGACGAGTTTGACGAGGATGAACTGCCGGACGACCTTCTGCCGGAAGAGCCGGATGAAGAAGAGATAGAAGAGCCGGAAGAAGACGCATTTGAGGACGAACCCGCTCCTGCTCCCGCTCCCGTGCGGCAGGAGTTGCCAAAGGACATCTGCCCGCGGTGCAAAAAGAAGAAACCGCCGTTTTTGAGTACCTGCCCGCACTGCGGCTATTTTCCCGGTGACCCGATCGAAATTGCGGAAATTGAAGCGGAGCAGAACAAGCAGGCGGAATCCGCGAAAGCCGAAGCAGCACAGGCGGCGAACGCTTATGTGCCGCCGGTACCCAAACAAGAGCCGAAATGCGAAAACTGCGGCAAAAAGATCCCCGGTGGACTTTCCACCTGTCCCTACTGCGGCTATCATCCAAACGACGCGCACGTGCCGAAGGAACAGCCCAAACCGGAAGTGGATCAGCTCTTTGAAGAGGAAGAGGAAGAAGAGACCATCTTCTGCCCGCGCTGCGACAACGAAGTGCTCGCCAACTCGGAGACTTGCCCGCATTGCGGTTATCCTTTTCAAGCGCCACGCGGCACCGGACGCATAACCCGTCCAACGCAACGGCTGCCGCGCGTTCCCGACCCGAAGCACCTGAACGCGAAGAACTCAATCGAGTGCCCCGAATGCGGCAGGCGGTTTTCCGCCGCGCGGGATCGATGCCCGTATTGCGGGTTTGGACTGTACGATGTTTAGATTTTTATGATGTTTAGAAATTTATAACGAAATCAAAAAACGTCCATCTTTTCAGGTGGGCGTTTTGCTTATCTTAACTAACTTGATTATAAAAATATTTATCCATAGATGTGCTTCGGCATAAAGTCCAGCTTGTCTGCCGCCACGCAGTGATAGATAACCCCGTTTCTCTCGCCTTCAAACGCATAGCGGTTCGCTTCGCCGTGCAAATGACCGTAAACCACGATGTTGACCCCGGCTTGCTCCAGCCGCTCGGAAAACCCGCTGCCACGCTCCTTATCCAGAAACGGCGGAAAATGCAGCATGGCAATCTTTGTCTTTACTTCCGGCAATGAATGTAGCGAAAGTGTAAGGCGATCCAGCTCCCGCTGATAGATCTTCTCGTCGTCCGTATTGAAGTTATTGCTGCCGGGGCAGAGCCAGCCGCGACTGCCGCAAATACCGATATCATCCTCGACAATCGAATCGTTTTGCAGGGCACGCATGCCTGCGGGTAAATTGGAGCGCACTCTGCCGATGGCGCTCCACCAATAGTCGTGGTTGCCCTTGAGCAGGATCTTTTGACCCGGGAGATTGCCGATAAACGAAAGATCGGGCAACGCGCTTGTAAGCTGCATTGCCCAACTGATATCGCCGGGAATCAGCACAAGATCATCCTCACGGACTTGCTCACGCCAGTTCCTCTCTAGTTTTTCCGCATGCCCGCGCCAGGCTTCACCAAACACGTCCATGGGTTTTTCCGAGGTGAGCGAAAGATGCAAGTCCGCAATGGCGTAAATCTGCATCCAACCACTCCTCTCAACCGTACCATGCGGCAAAATGATTTCGCTTACTCCTCTTCGTCGTCGAGCTCCTCGTCGTCTTCCAGGAGGTCTTCGTCGTCAAATTCGTCATCCGTCGGTAAAACGGTGGCGTTCTCAAGTACCACCTGCCGCTTTTTCTCTTTGAGGCAGGAGAGGCATAGTTCGCCGCCGCGCGCCGCGGGTTGTTCGCCGCATTCGGAGCACATGATGACTTCAGTTTCTTCGCCATCCTCATCCGTTTGTCGTATGCGCGCCTGAACACGCTTCATTTCGCGCGTACATACTTCGCAAAACTCTTCGCCTTCGCGAATGTAGTTCAATTCACATTTCGGGCACTTATGCAATGCCATAGATTATCGCCCTGCCTTTGATTCCAAACGTTACGTTTGGTATTATGCTAAAGTTTCTGATGCATGTCAAGGAAAAGTTCATTTTAACAAAAACTGCCCGAAAAACGGGCGTTAATTTGTCGTCGAACGCAAGATTCGGCGCGTTTTATTCCTCGGGTGCTCCGTGAGCTTCTTCCTCCGCTGCTGCAAAGGCCGCTGCAGCGTCTGCAAAGAGCAATTCTGACTGCACCGCGCGCTCCGCCTGCAGCGCCGCATCCTCATAAATCTGACCGATTCGATCAAGCAGCGCTTCTTTTCCGATTCGCTCCTCCGCCGAAAACGGCAGCGCAAACGGCGGTGCGCCCAAGAGTTTTGCCGCTTTGTTTGCGGCAACGACACGCTGGGACTTGCTGATCTTATCCGCCTTCGTCGCCACCAGCGTAAACGGAACGCCGGCGTGCAGCGTCCACTGAAACATCTGCTTGTCCTCGATCGAGGGCTCATGCCGAATGTCGATCAGCAGAAACAAATGCTTTGGCCTACCGCTGGAGACATAGTCGCCGATAAAGTCGCCCCACTCGGTCTGCTCGTCCTTGCTCCGCTTGGCAAATCCGTAGCCGGGCAGGTCGACGAGGTAAAACGCGTTGTTGAGCACGAAATAGTTGATCATCCGCGTTTTGCCGGGCGTCTGGGAGGTCTTGGCGAGTTTACCGTTGTTGGTCAGGCAGTTGATGAGACTGCTTTTGCCGACATTGCTGCGACCGACGACCGCAATTTCGCACGGAAGCGGCGCCGGGTATTTTTGACCCGGCGCTACGCTCGTGAGAAAAGTTGCCTGATTAATGGCGAACTGTTTCATGTATCATATCCAGTCCCGGCAAATTGAGCCGGGGTTCCGTTCCGTGTGGGTGCATGGTGAGCGCAATGTTTAGCACGTCGTCCACCGTCTCCGCGAAGTCAATCTTCAGCGCGTCTTTGATATCCGCGGGCACATCGTAGAGATCTTCCCGGTTTGCTTTGGGTAGCACCACGCGCACAATACCCGCGCGCACTGCGGCAAGCAACTTTTCGCGAAGGCCGCCGATTGGCAGCACACGCCCGCGCAAGGTAACCTCGCCCGTCATGGCAACCGTGCTCTTTACCGGAATGCCGGTGAGCGCGGAGACCAGCGCCGTTGCCATTGCAACACCAGCCGAGGGGCCGTCCTTGGGAACCGCGCCTTCGGGCACATGGATATGCACATCCAGCGACTCTAAAAACGCGGGATCGATGCCAAAGCGCACGGCGTTTGCGCGCACATAAGTCATCGCCGCCTTCGCGGACTCCTGCATCACGTCGCCGAGTTGCCCGGTGAGCTGCAAAATGCCTTTACCGGGCACTGCCGCAGCTTCGACTTCCAGCGTTTCGCCGCCGACGCTTGTCCAGGCTAAGCCCGTGACCACGCCGACCGTATCGGGACGCAGCGGTTCGCTCTTTTTGAACTTTTGCGGTCCCAGCCATTCGGTGATGCGGCTCTCCGTGAGCGTGATACGCGATTTTCCCTCAGCTAGGTCGCAAGCGGCCTTGCGGCATACGCTCGCAATCACACGCTCGAGCTCACGCACGCCTGCCTCGCGGGTGTAGCCGCCGATGAGGATGCCGAGCGCCGCGTCCGGCATGCGCAGGTTTGTCTTTTTCAAGCCGTGCTTTTCCATCTGCTTGGGCAGTAGGTGGCAGCGGGCGATTTCGAGCTTTTCGTCGAAGAGGTAACTCGGTACCTCAATGAGCTCCATGCGGTCGAGCAGCGGGCGCGGAATCGTGCTCGCGTCGTTTGCGGTGGTGATCATCATCGCGCGGCTTAGGTCATACGGCAGCTCGAGAAAATGATCTGAAAAGGCGAAGTTCTGCGCGCCGTCGAGCACCTCCAGCATTGCGCTGGACGGATCTCCCCGCATGTCCTTGCCGAGTTTGTCGATTTCGTCAAACAGCAGCACGGGGTTGATGGAGCCGGACTTGCGCATAGCTTCGATCACACGACCCGGTTGCGCGCCGATATAGGTGCGCCGGTGTCCGCGGATTTCCGCCTCGTCATGCACGCCGCCGAGGCTCATGCGGACGAACTTTCGTCCCATCGCCTCCGCAATGCCGCGCACGATGGACGTTTTGCCCACGCCCGGAGGCCCCACGAGGCAGAGTATCTGCCCCTGCGGATTATTCGTCAACCGCTGTACGGCAAGCGTCTCGATGATGCGGGTTTTGACCTTTTCCATACCGAAGTGGTCGCGGTCGAGCACTGTCCTTGCATGCGCAAGGTCGAGATTATCCACCGTTTCCTCCGTCCAGGGCAGGTCGAGTATCAGCTCGATATACGCCTGCGCCATAGGTGCTTCGTGTGAACCACCGGGCAAAGAAGCATAGCGGTCAAGCTGTTTGTTGAGTGCCTTTCGCACTTCCGGCGGAAGATTCTTCTCTTCCGCGCGTTCGCGGTAAGTATCCAGCAGGTCGTCCTCGCCCTCGCCAAGCTCTTCCTGAACGGCCTTGAGCTGCTCACGCAGAACAAATTCCTTCTGGTTGCGCTCCACTGCGGCCTTGATTTTGCCGGCGATGCGGCGGTCTACCTGCATGACCATCAATTCGTTTTCGATGATGCCCAATAGGCTTGCCGCGCGGGCGACGAGATCCGTCTGCTCGATAAGCTTCTGCTTGTCTTCGATCTTGCTGACCACGTGCTGCGCGACCGCATCCGTGAGTTCGGAAAGCGTCGGCAGTGCCAGCACCGCGTCCTTTTGATCCTGCGTCAGGCGGTCGCGCTGACCCGCGTGGTCGGTAAAGCCTTCGCTCAAGCGGCGACGAAGCGCCTCCGCCGTGAACTCGTCCGGCTCTACATCCTCAATGACCTCTACCTGCGCGGTATAATGCGGGTTTTCGGAGATCACGTTCGCAATTTTTGCGCGCGCAACACCCGTCACCAATAGATGTACCGTGTCATTTTGAATGCGAAATACCTGCCGAATCCGGCAGATGGTGCCGACGGAGAAAAGATCCTCCGGCGTTACGTCGACAACCTTTGCGTTTTTTTGCGAAACAAAGAGGGCGTACCCCTCGTCCGAAAGCGCCTGCTCCATAGCGGATAACGTCTTTTTTCGTCCGATATCGCAATGCATCACTTCGTTTGGCAATACCGCGATGCCGCGAAGCGGGATCACGGGCAGCGTTACGATTCCATGCAGTTCCATGCTTTTTACCTCCATTAGGGATGTTGGATTCCATTTCCCTTGATTGTTCTATGTGTTCCTATGAATGCGTCCTCGAATACGGGTGTTTCTTAAGTAAAAACGATCCCATATTCATAGATTGTAGTTTCAGTATAGCGGCTCAATATATTCAATGCAAACAAGCAAAGTGGCATATTGTAACCTCACGACCAAATCACTGTGAACTTTTAGCATCAAACACACGAGAGTGCTAACAACGACTATTTTACCGGAAATAATCGCTTATTTCCACCCTTTTGATTCGTTTTTCAAATTCTTCTTGTTTTTGAAAACAAAACGACGGCTCACAAAATTTTGCGAACCGCCGCCTCGTATCAATCAGCAATTGAGCTTGCTATATCGACCGTGCGGAAGAAGAAAGTCCCTCTCCCAGCCCGGTCAATCTTTGTGAATGAAACTTAGTAATTGACCATACGCTGTTCGAAGAATGCCTTCGGGTGCGCGCAAACGGGACAGAGTTCCGGCGCTTTGGTGCCCTCATAGAGGTAACCGCAATTGCGGCACTGCCAAACGACCTTGCCATCCTTCTCGTAGACCATGCCGTCTTTGAGGTTTGCGGCGAGCTTGTTGTAGCGCTCCTCGTGGGTCTTCTCAATATCGGCAACTGCCGCGAACTGATACGCGAGTTTGTCGAATCCTTCCGCCTTCGCATCCGCAGAGAAACCTTTGTACATTTCGGTCCACTCGTAATGCTCGCCTTCGGCGGCCATCTTAAGCGCTTCGTCCAGGCTGGGCAATTCGCCGCCATGCAACGCCTTAAACCACAACTTGGCGTGTTCTTTCTCGTTTTCAGCCGTTTCGGCAAAAATCGCGGAAATCTGCTCGAAGCCGGCTTTCTTCGCGACGGAAGAGAAATAGGTGTACTTGTTTCTTGCTTGCGATTCACCAGCAAACGCCGTCTGCAGGTTCTGTTCCGTCTTGCTTCCTTTGAGTTCCATGATTGTAATCCTCCTATTATGAATTAATCAGTGCATTCTGGGCAATTGCCCTTGGAAAAGTGTGCGGTATAGCTCTTAACTAAATTCTGGCGAGTATGCCTCATTGGTTGGCTGCGATCTCAACCCGCCTGCTCTTTGGTGTGCGCAATGCAGTCTGAGCAGAGGCCGCGGAGCACGACGTCATAAGAGCGCAACTCGTAGCCCGTTTCGCTCTCGATTGCACGCTCAAACGATTCAAACGACGGCAGGTGAACATCCGACACCGCGCCGCATACGTCACAGACGATGTGGGAATGCGACTCTTTCGTTTTGTCAAACCGGCAGCTGCCGTCCGCAAGCGGAATCTTTTTGAGCCGACCCGCATCCGCAAGCTGGTTGAGGTTGCGATAAACGGTTCCGAGGCTCAGGCGGGGCATTTCCAACTTGAGCTGCTCATAGACCATGTTCGCGGTGGGATGATCGCATCTTTCTGACACTGCCCGAAAAATACGCTCCCGCTGGTGTGAGTATCGCATGGATTCGACCCCTCCGTGCATTAAACTTGCGTTACCAAATTAGCATTGCACAATGATTATTGTCATTACTACTTAGTAACTATTACTATTATTTATACTATCCCAATTCACTCGACGAGTCAAGTGGTTTCATTCAAATTTCATACAATCTTTTTTGCGTATCCTTCACTGTCTAAATACGCATACGCAAAGCGGGATCAATTGCCCAATTCCCTCGGTAATTCACGCGGTTTCAACAGGTTCTTTTCGAATATTTTCGAAATACGCTTGTAGAGCAAAAACGTGATGATGGAGTTTGCAATCGTCTTAATGGCATTAAAGGCGCATGTAATCGGCAGTAGATCGATCACAACCGCTCTCGGATATCCGAAAAAATGCACCGTGAAGATGAGGTTCATGGGGATCATCATCAGCGTTTGCATCAGCGCGCCAACCGCCATGCCAGCGAGCGCGCCTTTGCGCGATTTGTATCGCGAATAGATCAGCCCGGCGGCGACGACATAGGAACCAGTCGCGAAAAAGTGCATCACGGCTCCAACCCATAATCCTTGGGGCGACACCAGCAGCCATTGCAGCAGGCTCACTACCGCTGTCAGCGCGAGTCCCCACCATGGTCCATAAAGGAACGTTCCAATCAGGATCGGCACGTCCGCCATGTCGTACTCCAGATAGGTGGCCGAGGGAAAGATCGGGAAGTGGATGGCGTATACCAGAATGATAGAAAGCGCGGTGAGCATTCCGAGCTTCACCATGCGGTCGATGTAGGTTCTTTGTTTCATGGTTATTTGTCCTCCCGTTTGGTTGCGACGCATGTTGATCGGTTCACAGAAGGTTTTTGGATACAAAAAACCCCGTGAATCAACGCACGGGGTTGTACAAAGCCAAAACTTGCTTGGCATTTGCTTCTTTCATCCGGACTTTTGGCAAAATCTTTTTCACCAAATTACCGTCGGCAACGGATTGTAACCGTTTCGGCCGCAAACTGCGGCTCGCGGGCTTGTCGGCAATCTCTGCCGCTTCACCGCCGGTGGGGGATCGCACCCCGCCCCGAAGCTGAATTCTTCAATTGTCATCGTTCGGTCGTTCTACCGATTTTCGTCTATGGTAGCATGCGTCTTTTTGTTTGGCAAGCGGGGAAGTACAAATTACTTTCACTTTGCGTTTCGCGTTTTTGCTTTTTTTGTTGGTCATTTATCTTCAAGTTGCTTTTACCCAACCAGAACCGCCGCGCGGTGACTCAGCAGCACGACAACGAGTTCCTTGACGCGCTGACCCGTGAGGGATTCCAGCGCGAGGGCATAAAGCCGCAACTGCGCGGTGTGCTTCTGCGCGGCCTGTTCCGCCGATTCGCCGGTTCGGACGCGGTCGGTCTTGTAGTCCACAATCACCCATTCGCCGTCCTCAAGGAAGCATGCGTCCAAAACACCTTGGAGCAACACCGTCTCCTCGGCGGCGACGCCATAGAGTTGCATGGCGTCCATCGGATAAGAAAACGGCAACTCGCGTTCCAATCGCGCGGCGCGCTGCATCCGGGAAAAGAGCCCGTCACCCGTAAACCACACAATCGAGCCTGTGTCCGCCGCCCGCGCCTGCTCCGGCGTGATTCTGCCAAGTTCGGTGAGCGCGGCGAGGTACTCTGCTGCTGTCGTTTCGTCCATGCTCTTGTCGAGCGGCAAAAACTGCATCGCGGCGTGGGTTGCCGTTCCGGCAAACACCGCGTCCGTCTCCTTGCCGAGAAATGCGGGACGCGCAAACAGGGGCATCGCGTCCTCACCCTTGACGATTCGGCTGACGGCGGCTTTTGCGCGGATTTGCGCCGCCTCCGCGTGCGCATACGTCCAGTTGAGCTTGGCTTCGATTGCCTCCAGCACCACGTGGTCAAACGGCGGAATCTCCTGCACCGTGCCCGAAACGACGCCGCCGAGATAGCTTTCGCGTTCGTGAATCTGAATCTGTATGTGCCTGTGCGTCCCCATCAGTAGCCAGCGAACGGGGCTAGAACACTTGATCGCCTGCCAAGCGGTCGGCATACGCGGGGAAGTCGCCAGTTTCTCTTCCGGCTTGTTGATGCAAGCGGTGAGGATGAGTTTTCGCCGCGCGCGCGTCATAGCAACGTAAAGAACGCGCATCTCCTCCGCGAGCTGCTCCCGCTTGCTCCGCTGAGCGAGCGTTACCCGCGCGAGGGTATCCCGCTTGACACGCTGCACGCCCTCGCGGTCAATAAACCGCAGCGCCATGCCGTGTTTTGCATGCAGCTGTAAACTATTGTTCACGTCCATACGATTGAACTGCTTGCCCATTCCCGCGATGAACACAACAGGAAACTCCAAGCCTTTGGATTTATGGATCGTGAGAATGCGCACCACGTCCGCGGTGACGGTTTGCGCCGCGCCCACGCTTGCGTTGTCCTCCGCCAGCGCGAGGTGACGCAAAAAATTCCAAACCCCGCGCGAACCCGCGGCTTCAAACGCGTGTGCCTTATCCAATAGGGCGTTCAGGTTTGCTTGCCGTTGCGCGCCGCTGACGCCCGCGCCCATCTCCTCATAAAACCCTGTTTCGTCGAGCAGTTTGCCGATGAGCTCTTCCACCGTGACCAGCCTGCTCTCCGCGCGAAATGCATCGAGTTTATCTAAGAATGTGTTTGCGCAGTTACCGAGCACGCTGTTTGTTTCCGCGCAGGAAAAGAATGCCTCGTAAAATGCGCCGCCGGGGTGCGCCGCGCGCATCTGCGCGAGTTCCTCGTGCGTAAAACCGCCGATGCTGGAGAGCAGCACGGAAATCAGCGGCACATCCTGCCTGCGGTTGTCGATCACCGAAAGGAGATTTCGGAAAATTTGCACCTCCACCGCGTCAAAATATCCGCCGCTGGACTGCGCATAGGCGGGCACGCCGCTGCTTGCAAGCGTTTGCGATACCATCTGCGCTTCTGTCCCCGCGCGAAGCAGCACGGCAAAGTCGCCGTAGCGATAGTTTCGCGTTTCGCCTGTCTTCGCGTCGGTGTAAGGTTCGGTTTGGATGATTTCGTGAATGCGGGTTGCAATGAGTCTGGCTTCGACCGCCAGATCCGCCGCATCCTCCAGCAAATCCTCTTCGTCCTCGCTCTCCGCGCGTTCTTTGCGGATCAGGTGCAGTTCCGCACTACCTGCTGGCTGGTTTGTCCCGCAGACCAGCCGTACGCGCTCGTCGTAGTCGATGTCTCCCGCGCGCTCCGTCATCACAGCCTCAAACACTTCATTCACAGCAGCAAGAACAGCTTCTGAAGAACGAAAATTCTCTGCTAAATCAATTCGTCCGCCAACTTTGCCAGAAAAGTTGGCTAATTTCTCCAAAAATAGTCCCGGCTCCGCCTGCCGGAAGCGATAGATGGACTGCTTGACATCTCCCACGAAAAAGAGGTTGTCCCCACGCGTGATCTGGGCGAGAATCGCCTCCTGCACGCGGTTGCTGTCCTGATACTCGTCCACGGCGATCCAGCGGAATTTGTCGCGGTATTCCTGCGCGATCTCCTCGCGCGAGAGCGCTAGTAACGCAAAGTGCTCCAGATCGTCGTAGTCCACGAGGTTTTTGTCCCGCTTGGCCTCGGCATACGCGTTTTCAAAGCGAATGGTGAGGTTGCAAAGCGCCAGTACCACTGCGCCGGAGCGGCGAAGGGCGGATAATTCCTCCGCTTCCGCGCGCAAAAAGCGCTTCTTCTGCTCTTTGATGAGGTCTTTGCCCATGTCCCGTGCGGCCTTTGCGCCCGCTTTGTCCTCCTCGGCCACCGAGCGCGGAAAAACGAGCCTGCCGTATTCCATTGCCGCTAACGCGTCGCGGTATTGCGCGTATCGCTTGCACAGTAACATCGCGCGGTAGCGCGATAGCTCGTCGTCCAATACGGAGATCGCGTTGGCGCAGTCGGGGGAGAGCAAATCCCGCTCGCGCACGATGGTTTCCAGCAACATCGCGAGTTCGTCTTTGCAAAACACGACAGCGTCATCGAGAATGCGCTGCAAAGCCGCTTCGTCCTTATACCGCGCGGCGGCATTCTTGAGCCACGATTCCGGCTCCGGCTGGGCGCGGGTGAAGCGATAAGCGGTGAGAATCGCGTCCCATGCCGCTTGTTCGGTACCGAATGCGGCGAGAAGTGCAGTATAATCCGCGTCATTTTCGGTTGAAAGCGCAGAGAGCAGATCGTCCCGCACGGTTTCGATCAGCGCCGCGCTCTCCATCTCGTCCGCAGTCTTTGCGCGCGCGGGCAAGCCCACCGCGTGATAATGCCGCCGTAGCACGCGGGAACAGAACGCGTGGATGGTGGAGATAAACGCGCTATCCACTGTTCTCGCCTGACGGCGCAGATAGCGTTTTTCGTCGATGGTTTCGACTTCTTCCGCGAGTTCGTTGAGGCGGTTTGCGATTCGGCCTTTCATCTCGGCGGCGGCGGCTCTCGTAAACGTGAGCACAAGCAGGCTCTCGACCGGCGCGCCCGCGCGGATGCGCGAGACGATTCGCTCCGTGAGCACGGCGGTTTTGCCCGCGCCCGCCGCGGCAGAGACGATTAAATTTCCTTCGCTTTGTATCGCAAGTAACTGATCAGTTGTCCACTTATTCATATTATTCGCCTCCGGCAAGCCAAAGCGAGCAATCTTCGTTTTTGAAAATTCTCGTCGGCAGTGCCCTCTGCGATCTGCTTACGATTATTCTTCGTCCAGCGCATCGGCGTCACCTCCGATCAACTCAAAAAACTCGTCCTGTTTGATGGTTTTGAGCATGCGCACGCGGCAACCCGGTTTCTTCGGGTCAAAACGGCAAACGCTCTTATAGTCGCAATAGATGCACGCCTCCTGTCGCTTTTTCCGCGCGGCGGGGGACGCGGCGAGGTCGCCGCCGAGCATGCGCGCAAGCGTCTGCTCCGATTTTTTCTTCGCAAGCGTCAGAAGCGATTCCATCTGAGACGACGAACAGACGCTGCCAGCGTACGCTTCCTCACCAGTTTGCTCTACCTTATACAACACCGCGGATTTTCCGCCCGCCAGCGTGTTGTCGCTCGCGCGGATGACCGCTGCATCCGACAGCGTCAAGCCTTTCAGGCGAAACGCTTCGGCAACCGCGCCTTCGATATCCTCCTCCGCGTCGGACACCACCGGCTGCGAAATCGGCATATAGTACAGTCCCGCGCGGGTATCCGCCCGCTCCGCTGCCGCGAGAAGATAGAGCGGCAACTGAAGCGTTAGACCTTGCAGCACGCCCGCAAAATCAAAATCCCGCCCGCCGGTTTTATAATCCACGATGCGCAGGAGTTCCCGCCCGCCGACAGTCGCCTTGTCTACGCGGTCGATCACGCCGCCAACCAGCGCCTCGCTCCCATCCGGAAGCGCAAGGCGAATCGGCGGAAACGGCACACCCTTGCCAAAGCGTACCTCGGTTTGCACGGGCGAAAAGCTCCCCGCGCGCATCTGGCTCACAATCGCGAGCACGCTCTGGCGCAGGGTTTCGACCAGCAGGAACAGCGTCGCACGCATGCGCTCGTTTTCGAGCAGGATGCCGTCGTGGTGGTTCGCGATTACGTCCGGCAACGCTTCATCTAATATAGCCAGCGCGTCAGGATCGCTCAATAATTTCCAGTTCAATTTTTTCTCGTTCACCGCGTTGACAAACGCCTCAAGCGCGGCGTGGTAAAATTCGCCAAGGTCCGCCGCGCGTTCGGTAAACTCGCGCGTTTCGGCGGCTCTCAGGCCATAGCGCACAAAGTGCTGAAACGGGCAGTTGTTAAAGCTCTCCAAGCGGCTTGCGCTCATGGGAACGCTCCTGCCGTAAAGTGCGGCAGCCGTTTCGCGCGGGATGCTCAGCGGCAGAAAATTCGCCGCGCTCTCGTCGATCATCCGCTGCGTCAGCGCGCGGGTGCTGTCCCGGCGCGTCAGCCATTCGATTAAAGCCGGAAGCCGTTCTGTCGATTTTCCCTCGTCGCGAAACCGCCTCAGATCGCCCGCCGTCATGGTCAGCGCCTCTGCCGCGCAATCGGGCAGCGCATCGGTGGAATCGATGTCGCTCCTTTGTGTGCAATTTGGGCAGAGCTTTTGCAGCCGTTCGACCAATGGGCTGGGAGCTAGTTCCCCGCCGCCGTCGCCATAGGCATAACTCACATAGAGATATTCGTCGGTCTTGCTCAGCGCGGTGTAGAGGTCGAGCCGGTCGGCGGCGGTGAGCTCGGCTGAGGTCTTCCGTACGGGTGCGCCCTGATTTTGCAGCTCTTTGATCTCCGTGTCGTCGAGCAATCCATCGTTTTGCTGCGGGCGGGGCAGAAGCCCATCGTTCGCGCCAACCACGAAGAGCGCGCGCACTCTGCGTGATCTCGTTCGCACCACGTCGCCCACCACGCCCTGATCCGCCGTGCCGGGGACGACGCCGATGCTGGCACCCCGCATGCCCTCTTCGAGCAAACGAAGAAAACCCGCGCGCCCGATTTTGAGTTCGCCCAATATTTCGCTGAGCTGATCCAGAAGCGCCACCAGCAAATTCCAAACCTGCGCATGCTCCTGCATGTCGGCCAATCGTTCTTCTTTTTGTAATTCTTCCGCGCGGAGTTCGAGTTGCTTTTGCAGATCGATCTGTAACAAAAACTGATACAGCGCGCGCACCTGTTCCGCGACGCTCGCGCGGGCCAGCCCTTTTTGCAGCGGTTCCAGCGCAGTTGCCGCGCAAGCACGCGCCCGCTCGGCGCCCTCGCTCGGGGTCGCGCGGGAAAGTGGTTTGCTTAATATGCTGCCGCGCAGCCCCGTGCGGCGAATGTATAGATCGAGTTCTTCCGCGTCCGCCTCCGCGCAGTTTGCAAAACCGCTCTTGAGGTAGCGCAGAAGATCATCCGCGTGAAATCCGTTGGAAACATAGCCTACCGCGCAGAGCACCGCGTCCGCTGCCGCGTGTCCGGAGAGCGGGCGCTTGCGGTCGAGGAAGATGGGGATGCCCCGGCGCGCGCAGGAGCGGCGGATGAGCCCAGCGTAAGCGTCGAGGTCCGACACCACCACCGCCATCTCGCGGTAGCGGATGCCTTTTTCCCGCGCGAACGCGAGAATCGCCTCCGCGAGGGATTCCGCCTCGGCTCTGCGGTCGCTCGCCCCAAAGAGCGTGAGTTTTTCCGCGTTGCCATAATAAACTTCGGCCGGGTAGGCAAACACGTTCCGCTCGATGTGCCGCATCAGCGGGTCGGCACGGTTGGTCTGCTCGCAAAGACGCTCTTCGGTCACGGTGGCACCCGCGCGCTCAGCGACCTCGCGCAGTTGCAGTAGCACCTCGCGCTCCGGCTCAAACACCTCTTCGTCCGCATTTTGCACGCAGTCGATGCGCAGGGTGATCGTGACTGACGGGCAAACCGCAAGCAGTTCACCGATGAGAAGGAGCACCTGCCGGTTCGGGCGGTCGAGCCCGTCGACATAGATCGGTTGCCCCGCGGCAAAAGACTCCGGTAGCATGCGAACGGCTTCCGTCGCCGCGTCGTCCAGGCTGATGAAGCGCGTCTGCAAATAATCTTCCGTCTCGCGATAGAGAATCGAAATATCGGACAGTTTCTCCGTCAGCGGCAGTTCTTCCGGCAGGCGGACGATCAGCGCGTCCAGCGCGTCCGGCGTGAGCCCCGCGCGCTTGATGTCCTGAAAGATGGTTTGCAGCTCTTCCGCAAATCCCGTACCTTCCGCCACGCGGGAGAAGAGCTTGAGGTCATTTTTTCGCTGATCGATCGCGCGGCGGATCACCATGCGATGCCCTTCGGCCGATAAAAAAGGACGCGTCTTTCCCGAGAGGGAGAGCACGCGCTCGGTGAGTCGATTAAAGCTGAACACCTGCACGCCGAGCAGTCCGCCGAGCGCTTCTGCGAGTAATCGCTCCGCCTCGTAGGTGTATTGCTCCGGCACGAGTAAGATGGCGCGTTCGCCGTTTTGCTGATGCTCGCGCAGGGCGGCAACGACGCGGGCGGTCTTGCCCGTGTCGGCGCGGCCTAAGATGAGGTTGAGCTTGCCGCTCATCGTTTCATCTCCTGATGGATTGTCTCGGCTATCCGTTGCCTGCGCCTGCTCCGGCTTATCATACTAACATCTCCCGATGCAACACGGCATATTGCATTTGCCCTTTCACACTGGAGCTTTCATACAGCACGACCGCGTTAGCGGTAAACGCCACTTTTTGCGGCGGAAGCGCGAAGCCATCGTCTCCCTCTATCTTTCGACCAAGGGTGACATGCGGCGTGAGCCTGCCGCGATTTTTGGAAAAGCCCCGCTCCCAGAGCGCGGACTCGAGCGATTCGTAGAGGCGGTTGAGTTCCTCGCTGTCGCAGGTGATGTTGACAAAACCTGTATGCGAACCGTCTGTTTTAAAAGAGCCATATTCTTTTAGCCGAAGAACAAATGGCCTGATATCGCGAACCGCCTCGCGCATCGCGTCCGTAATGTCCTTGAGCGCGTCCGTATCGCCTAAAAAGTGCAGCGTGATGTGGTAGTTTTCGCGCGGAACAAACCGCCCGACGGCACCGTACGTTTCCAACCCGACGCGGGCGGAAGAGAGTGCGCGCGTGATATCCGGCGGCAGGGGAATGGCGATAAAGAGGCGCATAGGGTATGGTTCCTTTCCTGCCGCAGGGTTTTTGCGTTGCGGCGTTGGCATTACTAGTAGTATAGCCAAAATTCGCAATTTTTGCCAGTAGAGGCGGGGGAAAGTCGTGGGGTGATTTTTGATTACCGTACGGTCGATGTGGTCAAAAAACGGCATTCTGGTGCCTTTGGTTGTATGTACATCATCAAAATTCGCTTCTCTGCTTTTTTATCAATTGAAGCCGTTCCTGCAAAAAAACGGCGAAAAAATCGCGTTTACCATGTGTGAAAGGCAATCATGCATACCCCTTATTCACAAAAACTGTATGAGTTATCCACAGGGGGTTATCCACATTGTCCACCGTGTTATCCACAAAACGAGGATATTTCACGTTTTGGTATGTGTATAAGTCAAATAATCATGTGGAATGCAATGAATATACACGTTTATCATGCGTTTTGTAAAAAATAGTATACAATTATCAGTACCATATAGGGTGATGTTCGGTTTTTTCTTTCCTGCAATTCAAAAGTTGCTCCTTCAATCAAAAAAGCTCTCCTGTTCGGAAAGCCATCATAAAACCAAAATGCAATATAATTCTCTTTTTTAACTTGAAACCAGCAATAGATCAGATAAAGTTCTTTTGCTTACTTTTCTTTCAAGAAAAGTAAGTCAAAATAGCAAGTTACTTCACTTTTCTCTCTATCTGTGCGCCGATGGCGGTTAGCTTTTTATCGAGGAACTCATAACCGCGATCGATGAAATGGATGTTGTGCACATTGGTTGTTCCGCTCGCCGCAAGCCCCGCGACAATCAGTGACGCGCCGGCACGCAGGTCGGTTGCGTAAATATCGGTCCCGCGCAAGGAGGGTATTCCCTTCACCTTTGCGGTGTTGCTGTCTTTTAAGCTGATGGAGGCGCCCATGCGGCGTAACTCTTTGACATGGTTGAAGCGGTTTTCGAAGATCGTTTCGTTGATATTGGAGACGCCCGCGCAGGAGCAAAGGTAAGCCATCATCGGCTGCTGCAGGTCGGTGGGGAAGCCGGGATACGGCAGCGTTTTTACATTGATGGGGCGGGGGCGTTCGTTCATGATCACACGCAGGTAAAAGTCCCGCCCGTCGTCTCCCTCGATCACGCGCGCGCCGCTCTCCATGAGTTTTGCGGAGATGGATTCCATATGCGTGGGAATCACGTTTTTAATGATCACATCGCCCATCGTTGCGGCGGCGGCAATCATAAACGTGCCGGTTTCGATTTGATCCGGAATGATGGCGTAACCACAGCCGTGCAGGCGCGGCCTACCGCTGATGCGAATCATATCCGTGCCGGCGCCTTTGACCGACGCGCCCATCATATTGAGAAAGTTTGCGACGTCGACAACGTGCGGCTCTTTTGCAACGTTGCTCAACACGGTGTTACCCTCCGCCATGCACGCGGCGAGCATGACGTTAATGGTCGCGCCCACGCTGACCACGTCAAAATAAATCTCCGCACCGATGAGGCGATCCGCCTTTGCGCGGACGATATTGCGTTCGCAGTCGATCTCTACCTCCGCGCCAAGTGCGCGCATGCCTTTGAGGTGCTGGTCGATGGGGCGCGCGCCGATGACGCAGCCACCGGGAAGCGCAACCTCCGCCTCGTGAAAGCGGCCGAGCAGTGCGCCAAGCAGATAGTACGAAGCGCGCATGCTGCTGACAGCCTCGCTGAGCGCTTTGGTGTTCTTGAGCGTGCGCGAATCGATGCGCATGCAGTCGCCTTCGGTATAATCGACGCTAACGCCCAATTCCTCCAAGATTTCCTTGAGGCACTGGACGTCCTGTATATGCGGCAGATTCTCGAGAACGCAGGTTTCGCCTGCGAGAACTGCGGCGGGTATAATGGCGACGGCGGCGTTTTTCGCGCCGCTGATGGTCACGGTTCCTTCGAGCCGTTGACCGCCTTTGATCTCGTACCATTCCTTTTGCATACGCTAGTAAGTCTATCGGAATCACAAAAATAAGTCAAGCGGCACGCCCGACTTGTGCTTGTAATCTTACAACCACGAAATCACGCAATTATACGGCGCGCTTGTTTTTATTCAAACGCGCATAGACGCCTCAGTCCATACACGTCTTTTACGATCAAAAATTGTTATGCAATTTAAAATAGAGAACGCTGCAAATTTGCGCGGGAAGTTCAAGAGATTCGAGCGCTTTTTTGATCCATAATAACCAAAATACGCGCTAAAATCTGGCAAAGTCGGTCATTTTTGCACACATCCATCGTTCTTATGATAATGCAATCGAAAATATTGCAACTTTCATTTCAAATATATTTTTCGGAATCCCGATATAATTATAAGGATTGAATTGACAAGCGCATAATCACATGCTAAAGTAATTTTAGTATTTCTCTATTTTTTTGAGACTTCGGAGGAATCCCATGGAAAAATTAGTGATCGCTCTGGGCGGCAACGCGCTGCAAGAAGGCAAAGGCCCGGCAACCGCCGAGGCGCAGCTTGAGGTCGTTGAACGGACTTCCGTCTATATTGCGGACATCATCGAAAAAGGGTATCAGGTCATCCTGGCGCACGGCAACGGCCCGCAGGTTGGCCGCATTGTGTTACAGAACGAAAACTCCGTCAACGTGACCCCCGCCATGCCGTTTGACGTTTGCGGCGCAATGAGCCAGGGCATGATTGGCTACCACATGCAGCAGGGTCTGACCAAGGCGCTGCGCGCGCGTGGCAATCACACCGGAGCCGCCACCGTGGTCACGCAAGTTGTCGTCGACAAAAACGACAAAGCGTTCCTCGCGCCCTCCAAACCCATTGGTCCTTTCTATAGCGAAGAAGAAGCCAAGAAGCTTCAGTCGGAAAAGGGCTACTCGGTCAAGGAAGATTCCGGCCGTGGCTGGCGCCGCGTGGTCGCCTCCCCGATGCCGGTTGAAATCGTCGAACTGCCGGAGGTCAAGTGCCTCATCGAAGGCGGCTTCGTCGTCATCACCGTTGGCGGCGGCGGCATCCCCGTCATCCGCGAAGAAAACGGCGACCTGGTCGGTACCGCTGCGGTCATCGACAAAGATCTCGCTAGCGAACGCCTCGCAGAGGATCTCGACGCGGATGCGCTATTGGTGCTCACCGCCGTGGAGCAGGTTTGCCTCAACTACGGTAAGCCGAATGAAAAGCGGCTCTCAACCATCTCGGTTGCCGAGGCGGAGCAGTACATCAGCGAAGGCCACTTTGCGCCGGGCTCGATGCTGCCAAAGATTCAGGCCGCAGTCATGTTCGCAAACAGCAAAGCAGGCCGCAGAGCCATCATCACCTCGCTCGACAAAGCGGTCGACGCGTTGACCGGCAAAGCCGGAACGGTGATCGTGAAATAAGACTTCTACTTTTTTTCTAAACAGAAAGTATTCTTAACGCTAAAGAGCTTCTCACGCGAGAAGCTCTTTTTGTTTCTTTTTCTCTCGAGAAAAAGAAATCACGGCGTCAATCGATTTGGCCCGCGGAAGAGGAACATCGCCTCTTTAATGCCGGTGCCGAGCAGTAGCATCGTGAGTCGGTCAACGCCGAGACCGAATCCGCCATGTGGCGGACAGCCATAGCGGAAGAACTCGGTGTAGAACTTTACGTCCTCACCCAAGCCACGCTCGTTTGCCTGACGAAAGAGCACATCATAGCGGTGCTCCCGCTGCGCGCCGGTGGTGATCTCCACCCCGCGCCAGACGAGGTCGTAACCCTGCGGTACGCCGTCTTTCTGCATGTGGTAAAACGCGCGCTTGTCCGCCGCGAAGTCGGTGATCAGCAAAAACTCGTGTCCGAATTCTTCCATCGAAAATCGATAGCTCAGCTGCTCCGCCTCGGTGGTCGTGTCTCCTCGCTCGTTTTCCGGCAAATGGTAGCCATACCTTTTTTCCAGCTCGCGATATAGTTCCGGCAGATCGATGACGGGGAAGGGCAACTTCGGCACGACGACCTCGATGCCGTAGAGCCGCAGGATCGCCTCGCCGTACTGCTCCTTCACGCGCTCCAGCGCATAGGTGAGTAACTCCGCTTCGAGATTCATCACATCGTGAAACGACTCGATGTAGGAAAACTCCAGATCGAATCCCGTAAACTCCGTCGTGTGACGGTTGGTATAGGATTTTTCCGCGCGAAACACGGGACCCGTCTCAAAGATGCGCTCGAAGCCCGCCGCCATCGCCATCTGCTTGTAAAACTGCGGACTCTGCGCCAGATACGCCTTGCGGTCAAAGTAGCCTACCTCAAAGACATCCGCGCCGCTCTCACTCGCGGCGGCGATCAACTTCGGCGTGTGGATTTCCAAAAAGTCACACTGTAACAAATACTCCCGCATAGCAGAGACGAGGCATGTCTGCACCTGAAAGAGCAATCTTTCCTTCTCGCCGCGCAGATCAAGCCAGCGGTAATCCATCCGTGTATCGATATTTGCATCCTTCGTCAGCGGCAGCGGTGCGGCAAGAGATTCGATCTCAATTGAGGTCGGTATCAGTTCCCGTCCACCCAGCTTGACCTGCGGATTTTCCGAAATGACGCCTTCCAGCGAGACGACGGACTCCACTGTCAGTGTATCCAGCAGTTCTGTCCATTCGGGGTGCTGTTGCTTTTCGATGGTTACCTGCATCCTTCCGCTGATGTCCCGCACGACGAGAAACGCCATGTTCCGCGTGTTGCGGATGTGTTCGACAAATCCTTGTATCTTGACCTGCTCGTTTAAGGGAGCCTTTGCAATCTGTGTTCGTTTCATTGATTTCTCCTTATCTGTTTTGGTTCCGGGTACGGCAACGCGACTTCGCCGCATCCAGACCGGCATCATCAAACTGCCGCATAGGATCACCACCTTTCGAATTAAAAAACAAAAGCCGCCGGGCAAACGCCGGCGGCAGATCAAACGATAGGCATCTATTCTGTGAGCGTAAGACGCTCTATGGATAGAAGAATCCCGCGAAACTCCGGCCAGTGCAGAAAAGTTGCACGCAAGCCGGAAGAAGATTATTCTTCAACTCACGTGCGGTCGGTCGCTATCCAACTGGACAACGGACTTACGCACGGCGGATTCTCCTTTGAATGATTTGAACCTAGTTTAGTGCGATTGATTCGGATTGTCAACGATTTACCTGTATATTTTCGTTTACAGTGCTTGTTGCAGTGCGGGCGTTGACTTATCACGTTTCACCCGCAGCAGAATCATCACGGCGATTGCAATCAGCACCGGCGGGCAAATCTGCACGTGCGTGGCGAGCACCAGCGGCCAGTTGATCAGCGGCAGCAGCCAGAGCAGAGCTGTCAACCCGATTTCTGTTTTGCTGCATCCGTTTTCAAAAAAATCATAGACGAGCAATACCAGCGGCAGCGCAAGGATCATCAGATCGTACTGCATGAAATACGGAATCGAGAGCGGAATGCCGAGCACCATCATCGCGCCCTTTAGCGGCAAGCGTTTTGTGTGTTTCCAAACCCAGAGCGTTGCAAGGATGACCGAAACAGTGATGATCCCCTGAATGGCAATGCTGACGCGCGAATCGACCCCGAGATTGAGAAGAGTGGTATAGGGAGCCATCTGAATCGAGAAAACAGACAGTTGTTCGGTTCCGCCCAGGGAAGCGAAGGCGTGAAAAAACGATCCGAAAAACTGCACCCAAACATCCGACCCAAAGGCCAGAAGGCTCAAGAGAGAGACGGCAACCGCCGAACCAACCGCAGAAAGAACCGCCTTCCATTTTCTGGAAAAGAGCAGAATCACGAATGGAAAAAATGCAAACTGCGGTTTATAGGCAAGCAGGCCGATCATAACACCGGAGAGAACAGGATTGCTTTCTAGATAGCAAATGGAGATGGCAAGCAACGCCGTGTTGAGAAAACCGTTTTGCCCCCAGCGCATGTTCATGAGCACTCCTGGAAATCCCAGCATGAATAACGCCAATTCTTTTCTCTTGGGGAGCATCCGATAGACGGCAAAGAGCGCAAGCGCAAGCGTGATGATGAGCCAAAGTACCATCGCAAGATGATACGGCAAAAATGCAAACGGCACGATGGCAAGCAGAAAGATCGGCGGATAAAGCCAAGGGAGATAAAACGGCAGATCTGTATTCAAAATCCGCTCCAGCAATGCATGGTGCGCCGGAATATTAAAAATCTGCGCCGCATTGCCGGATAGCGTCATCTTTCCCGCCGCATAAAAGAGGCCAAAGTCTACGCAAAACGGAAACAACACTTCTTGACTCCACTTACCATTTGAATAAAAATAGCAAAAAGAAAGTATGACATATAGTATAAAAATCACCAGCGCGTAACGGATCATCCGTTTTTCAACGCTGACCTGTTCCTTCTTTTTTTTGTTTTTCATGCTTGTCCTTTTCCGCTCATCAAACGGGCACACTCGCAATCTATCGATTTTTCCCGAAAAAGAGCTTCTTTTCAGAAGCTCGTTCATGTGATTCTATTTTAAGGACGATTCGAAAAAAAACAGGTTTCCCTTATTCTTTTCCCGAAATCTTTTCGTATACCCGCTCTAAATCTTCGCGAGAGAAGTACTCAATCGTGATTTTTCCGCGCGTGTTGCTGCCAGAAAGAGAAACCTTCGTTCCCAGCGATTCACGGAAAGATTCTTCCAGATTCGCCAACTCGGTAGGCAAATGCTGCTTATCCTTCTTTGCGATAGGGGAAGCCTTCTTTTTTTCGGAGAGCGCTTTGATTTTTTCTTCGAGCGTGCGGACGGAATATGCGCGCTCGACAGATTCTTTCGCAAACTGCTCAATTTGTGCGCGATCGGTCAAGCCAGCAAGCGCTCTGCCGTGTCCGGCTGAAAGCACGCCGCTCTTGAGCAGCTCGATCACGTCTTCCGGCAGCTGCAACAAGCGAAGGGCATTGGCGATGGCAGGACGGCTCTTGCCGAGGCGGCCGGAGACTTCTTCCTGCGTCATGTCGTGCTGCTTCATCAAAAATCGGATGGCTGCAGCTTCTTCAATAGGGTTTAAATCTTCACGCTGAATGTTCTCGATGAGGGAAACCTCGTGGATTTGCGCCTCGTCATAATCGGTCACCAATACGGGCACTTCGGATAATCCCGCCAGACGCGCGGCGCGAAACCGGCGCTCACCAGCGATGATCATATAGCGATTGCCTTTTTGTTTGACGATCAGTGGCTGAACGATGCCGTGTACACGGATGGACTCCGCGAGCTCTTGCAAGGAAGTTTCTTCAAATTGCTTGCGCGGCTGCAGTGCGTTGGTGTCGATCTCCCGCACATTCACGGTGAGCATGCCCGCGCCGGATTTTACCTGTTCCTCAGTGGAAATAGAATATGGATCGAGCAGCGCATCCAGTCCGCGCCCGAGTCCTTTTTTTTGAGCGGCCATTACTTGCCCTCCTTTGAGATCATCTCGCTGGCGAGGGAAGTATAGGCGGTCGACCCCGCGCTGTTTGGCGCATAGCGGGAGATCGGCAATCCGAACGACGGCGCCTCGCCGAGGCGGACGCTGCGCGGGATGATGGTGTCATAAACCTTATTTTTAAAGAATTTTTTGACTTCCTCAACCACCTGCATGGAAAGATTGGTGCGGGAGTCAAACATTGTCAACACGACGCCTTCTACATCCAGATCGGGATTCAGGCTCTTTCGTACCAGCTTTACTGTATTCATCAGCTGGCTGAGACCCTCCAGCGCGTAAAATTCACACTGAATCGGAACCAGCAACGTGTTTGCTGCGGTCAGCGCATTTAGGGTTAAGAGACCAAGGGAAGGGGGACAGTCGATAAAAACATAGTCGTATTCAACCTGCGTCGCGTTCAGCGCGCGCTTGAGTACCTGCTCACGCGCCAGCATATTCACCAGTTCTACTTCTGCGCCAGCGAGGGAAATATGCGCGGGCAGAAGTTTGAGCGAATCGATCATGGTATCTTTGGTCGCTTCATCAACAGATACATCATTGATCAACACGTCGTAGATGGATTTGACGTCTCCTTCTTTTTTCACGCCGAGTCCGCTGGTGCTATTGCCTTGCGGATCCGCGTCCACGAGTAAAACGCGCTTGCCCTGCTCCGCGAGGCATGCGCTTAAATTGACGGCAGTGGTCGTTTTGCCTACACCGCCCTTTTGATTGGCTATTGCAACAATTTTCATAACAGAGATTTTCCTCCGATATTCACTTTCTATTATATAAAGAAATATTTGTAATAATTTCGGCAACCAAGCCGCTAACGACATTCTAACAGAATTAAAAGTGGTATTCAATGTTTCACGTGAAACATATACTGTTAAACTATCTTAATCCGATTTGATGAATTAAAAATGTTTCACGTGGAACAATCAGACTCTTTCGTACTAATAAAAAGAGACGCTTTAACGCCTCTTTAAACTTTTCTTAGTGATCTTCATTAAATACGTTTAAAAATTTAAATACTTTTTAAAAATTAGAGTAAATTCTCACAGGTACTATTAAATAATAATACCCTTCTGTTTTTGCAGGGCGAATGACGCAGGGGCTGATGCTGGTCGTAAAATCCATATAGATTTTATCATCCGGCACGTTTTTGAGCACATTGATGCAAAAACGCGG
>Ga0302289_1000260_pt1 | contig 26724 bp, 19 predicted proteins | sample III_Fen_N1_2_FD_194552 | JGI IMG/M metagenome (GOLD analysis project Ga0302289, IMG submission 194552) | Peat permafrost microbial communities from Stordalen Mire near Abisko, Sweden - III_Fen_N1_2 | ecosystem: Environmental > Terrestrial > Soil > Wetlands > Permafrost | place: Sweden: Abisko... | reverse complement strand
ACATGTCCATTACCATGAGTCACTACATCTACCGAACATCATTTGAGAATGTGCCCAAGTTCGGTTATGCGGCTGCAATGAGCTATGTCATCTTTATTCTGGTGGCAATTCTTGCGCTGGTGCAGATGAGGGTGGGTGACAAACGATGAGAAACAGGGGACTGGTAATCCTGATCTATGTGTTTTTAACCATCGTCGCGTTTTTTTCGGTTTTTCCGTTGTTTTGGATGGCGGTTTCTGCCACCAACAACAGTCAGACGGTGCTGAGCGGTACGCTGCTACCCGGACCGCATCTGCTGGATAATTATAATAACCTGATCGCCAACCAGAATGTTGGGGGTGCGATGAAAAACTCGCTGTTGTATTCGTTGAGCCAAACGCTGCTTTCCCTTGTCATTTGCTCGCTTGCAGGTTATGGCTTTGAGATTTACCACACTCGTAACAAAGATCGCCTGATGAGCATCCTTTTGCTGGCAATGATGGTTCCCCTCGCGGCAACGATGGTTCCCCTGTTTCAGATGATGGGTAAAATGGGACTTTTGAATACAGCGATCGGATTTGTGCTCCCCTCGGTATCCACGCCATTTCTGATTATGATGTTCCGCCAGAGCGCACGCTCTTTCCCACATGACATTATTGAAGCGGCTCGTATTGACGGCCTCAATGAAATGCAGATCTTTCTCAAAATGTTTTTCCCCACCATGCGGGCTACCTATGCCGCGGCAATGACCATTACGTTTATGAACGCGTGGAACAACTATTTGTGGCCGAAGGTAATCATGCAGACGAACGATTCCATTACCATGCCCATGCTCACCGCCAACTTAATAGCGGGTTATGTGACAGATTACGGTATGCTGATGTTGGCCGTTCTCTTAAGTACACTCCCTACCGTGATTATCTTCTTCTTGTTGCAAAAGAGCTTTACAGAGGGCATCGCAGGCGCTGTGAAGGGATAAGGAACAAGGGATCAATGGAAATATTGACAAAATCAATGGAATCGGGTTATGCTTTCAGTTCTGCCCCGATTCCTTCATGACAGGAGATTGCCATGGATAGTCAACAACTGTGCTTGGACCGTGGCTGGCGGTTTACCCAATCACCACAGAGCGTACTGCCCCGGTTTGTGACGCATGATACGGTATATTCTTATGCAAAGGGTGATGGGGCACAGGGGCCGGCACTGCTGAATTTTAATGATGCCGACTGGCAACCTGTTACACTCCCGCATGATTGGCAACACACAGAACCCTTTGATATGACTGGCATTGTCAGCCATGGTTACCAACGTACAGGGGTTGGCTGGTACAGGCGTACTTTCCTGCTGGATTCAACGGATGCGGATGGGGACATCATGCTCGCGTTTGATGGTATTTCCGGCATTTCCGATGTATTTGTAAATGGAGCAAAGCTGAAGCATAACGAAAGCTGTTATAATGGGTTTGCACTTCGGCTTACAGATATCGCAAACTATGGCGTAACACCGAACGTTGTGGCTGTGCGCGTGGATAAATCCGTATGGGAAGGTTGGTGGTACGAGGGTTGCGGTATCAACCGGCACGTTTGGCTGTTCAAGCATCCCAAACTGCATTTGAAAAACGACGGCGTATGGGCGAGACCGAAAAAAGTAGGTGACCGCTGGTGCGTTACTTTGGAATGGACTATCGAAAATGCCGGAAATGCTTGCCTTGCGGGCATGGTGATGGCGACCATCACAGCCCCCAGTGACAAGATGATAGCCCAACTTCGACTGCCTGTAAAAGCAGATGCATTTTCGACCGCAGTCGTAAGCGCGGCAGTAGAGATTGATTCACCAATACTATGGGATATCGATACACCAAACCTGTATACACTGCAAACGGAGATTCAATCTCCGGCGGGTTGTGATTCTACCCTGACTCCCTTTGGGCTTCGGGAAACAATATTTGATCCTACTCATGGCTTTTTTTTAAACGGACGTCCGCTCAAGCTGTTTGGCGTATGCAATCATCAGGATCATGCGGGAATCGGCGCTGCCATACCCAAGGATTTATGGCGCTATCGGGTTACGCTGCTCAAAGGGATGGGATGCAATGCCTACCGTTGTTCCCATAACCCTCCGCCCAGAGAACTTTTGGAGGTTTGCGATGAACTGGGCGTGCTTGTGATTGATGAAAACCGTTGTTTTTCCACATCAGAGGATGCGCTCTCACTCTTGTGCGCTATGGTACGACGCGACCGCAACCACCCTTGTGTCATCCTTTATTCGCTTTTTAATGAGGAACCCATGCAGGGTACGCCCAAAGGCAGGCGACTGGCGCAGCGTCAGCGAGCCGAGTTGCGTAAGTTGGATGATACACGCCCTTGCATTGGTGCGCTCAATGGCGGTATGTTCGAACCGGATGGCGCAGCGACAGCGTTGGATGTGACGGGGATCAATTACTTTCTGGATAGTTTTGATCGTTTCCATGAGCTGTTTCCTCAACAACCGGTGCTTTCGAGTGAAACGGTATCCGCGTTTTCCACTCGCGGTTGCGTGGAAAGTGATGAACAGGCGCAGGTATTCAGCAATTATGACGAAGCCTGCGCCGATTGGGGGGAAACCGTGCATGAGGCAAATAACGCCGTGCTCTCCCGCCCGTTCATGATGGGCTTGTTTGTGTGGACGGGCTTTGATTATCGCGGTGAACCAACTCCCTATGAGTGGCCGAGCGTCAGCAGCCATTTTGGCGTGATGGATGCGTGCGGTTTTCCCAAGGATACCTATTACCTTTACCGTGCGTATTGGACATGTGAACCAACAATTCATGTGTTGCCGCACTGGAACCATCGGCGCGATTCACAGGTGCAGGTGATGACCTACACCAACTGTGATGAAGCGGAGGTATTCATCAATGGCAGGTCGTTGGGAAGGCAATGCAATGAAATGGTAAAACAGCTTACCTGGCAGACGAAATTCGAGCCGGGAGAGCTGAAAGCAATCGGGTACCGTGGTGGGCAACCAGTTGTGGAGGACGTGGTACATACCGCGGGCGCCGCACGGCGCTTGCGGATTGACACACCGATGCCTATTCTATACCGTGATACCGATTCAATAGCAGTCATCAATCTCTCCTGTGAGGATGAAGCTGGCGTGTTCTGTCCAAAGGAATCCACACGGCTCACCATCACCGTTGAGGGCGGCAACCTGCTGGGTGTTGGTAATGGCGATCCGAATAACCATGATTCAGACAGTGACTCCACGGTGAAACTATTCAATGGCCGCGCACAGGCATTGGTAGGAGTATCGGGGGATGCGATGGAGGTTCAGGTGATCGTTTCCGGTGAACGCTTCGCCGATGTGAGCATTATGCTGCCCGTTGGCAACCGCCTGTATCCTGTCGATGTGCCTCTTGCTGATGTTCGGGTGCTCACGGGTTGGCGGATGAGCCATACAGCGATTTTAGACAAGCCTGATATTCACGCTGAGGTAAGTGCAAATGACATGAATAGTATGGAACCGATCATCTTTGTTGGGACCACGCAGTCGCTGTTTGATGGACATGCGGGCATGTATGCGATTTACCGTACAAAAGCGGATGTCGGCCCTTCTATGCGCGGACGTTTTCTGGTGCTCAATGCAGTACAGGGTACGGTGGAAGTCTATGCCAATGGCCGGTTGCTCATCCGACAGGAATGCTTCATCAAGAATCGGGTAGAAGTTGAACTGCCGGTAACGCTCTGTGACGAAGTGCTGTTATCATTGATCGTGAAAAATGACACCGTTGACCGCCGCGCCGGGTTAATAGAACCGGTTTGTCTTGTGGTAAGCTGATATTGCGATTGCATCCGGGAAGGGCGACTGCCGCATATTTTGATGCGCTCCAAAGTTTTTCACAAGCAATATAGATAAGATGATATGCCGTTGGGCATAAAGGAGCAAAGCATGGAAAATATCCGCTATGACCTTTCTTACTTGACGGATCCGCAGGTTTTTGCCTTGGGAAGGTTGCCTGCCGTATCGGATCATGATACATTTGCCTCGCTGAACGAAGCACAGGGCGGACACAGCAGCCTGCGTAAAAACCTCGATGGCACATGGAAATTTGCTTATTCTGAAACCATCGGCGCCCGTCCGGTGGGTTTTGAACAGATTGATTTTGATCATTCCGGATGGAGCGATATTCATGTGCCTGGCCATATCCAGATGCAGGGCTGGGGCAAGCCGCAGTATGTGAACACGCAGTACCCGTGGGATGGACATGAACAGATTTTGCCGCCAAATATTCCTCGGCGATTTCATCCTGTGGGCAGCTATGTGACGCGCTTTAACCGACCAGATGGCTGGATGAACCACCGCGTACATCTGGTGTTGCACGGCGTGGAAAGCGCTTGCTTTGTGTGGGTTAATGGTGTGCTGCATGGATATGTGGAGGATAGCTTTACCCCATCACGCTTTGATATCACTGAATCGCTTTGCGAGGGGGAGAATAAGCTCGCGATCGAGGTGTTTCGGTTCTGCTCTGGTTCGTGGCTCGAAGATCAGGACTTTTGGCGTTTTTCCGGTATTTTCCGAAGTGTGGAGTTACAGGCAATTCCCATTGCCCATGTGGAAGATGTGTTTGTGACTGCCAAACCGGAGGAAAACATGCAAAGTGCTCGGCTATCTGCCGAGGTGAAGCTGAGGTTGTTTAGCCAGTGCGTGACCCTTTCTGCGGAATTACTGGATATCTCCGGGGTTGTGATCGATCAATTTTCGCAACCGGCAAAGGCTTCTCTCAACTTCTCACGCTTAATCCCTGACGTGCGGTTGTGGAGTGCCGAACAACCAAACCTCTATACACTTCGTTTGACTTTGATGGATGAACAACAGAACATCGTTGAGGTTGCGCAGACTGAGGTCGGTTTTCGCAGCTTTGTTATCCGAGATGGGCTAATGTTGTTGAATGGCAAGCGCATTCTGTTGCACGGAGTTAATCGACATGAATTTGGACACCGCAGTGGACGAGCCATCGGTGAGGGTGAGATGCTCTGGGATATTCAAACCCTCAAACAAAACAACATCAATGCGGTACGTACCAGCCATTATCCTAATCAAAGCTTGTGGTATCGCCTGTGCGACCGCTATGGCATCTACCTGATTGACGAAGCTAACTTGGAAACACACGGCACATGGATGAAGATGGGGCGGGTTGATACCGATCATTCCCTGCCGAACGACCAAGTGGAATGGCTTGCCGCATGCGTGGACAGGGCACAGTCATTGTTGGAACGGGATAAAAATCATCCTTCTGTATTGATTTGGAGCTGTGGTAACGAGAGTTATGGCGGCAAGGATATCTTCGAGATGTCAGAATACTACCACCGCCGTGATCCCAACCGACCTGTACATTACGAAGGCGTTTATTATGATCGCCGCTACCATGCCACCAGTGATGTGGAAAGCCGAATGTACCCGCCAGTCACGGAGATTGCCGCATGGTTGGACGCCCATACGGACAAGCCATTTATACTTTGCGAATACAGCCACGCCATGGGTAACAGCTGTGGAGGGTTAAGGGATTATCTGGCACTGGAAGACCGCTATCAACAGTATCAAGGTGGCTTTATCTGGGATTGGATCGATCAGGCCATTGAAACCATTCTTCCTGGTGGAGAACGTGGGTTGGCTTATGGCGGAGATTTTTCCGATCAGCCAAACGATCGGAATTTCTGTGGGGACGGACTGGTTTTTGCCGACCGTACCTTAACCCCTAAACTTCAGGAAGTGAAGTACCTGTATCAGAATGTGCGGGTATTGCCTGATGCGAAGGGCGTGACGCTTGATAACCGGCATTTGTTCGATGACCTTAGTAGTTATCGGCTCACATGGAGCCTTGCACGCGATGGCGAAGAGCTTATCAGCGGTGTGCTTAACGATGTGGCCGTGCCTCCGGGGGAGTGCCGTACCTTTGTGTTGGCGTTGCCGGAGTTGATAGTGCCAGGCGAATATTCCCTCCTTTGCGTGCTGCGGTTGAAAACCGCGACACTCTGGGCAGAGGATGGCTATGCCTGCATGCATGGACAAGCGGTGATAGCAAATATATCTTCGGGTGAAATCAACGAGAAGGCTGCGGGATATGAAATCGCGATCGGTGACGTGAATGTCGGTGCTTTTGCGGATGGTTGCGAGGCCTTGTTCAGCTTGTCGGAAGGTGGGTTGGTATCCCTTCGTCGACGGGGAGAGCCTGCGATGCTCAACGATGCGCCGCGTCTGAGTTTGTATCGTGCACCAACGGATAATGATAACGGAAATGGTTTTACACAGGACACTGCGCTGTGGTTTGCTTTCAGCGAGCTTTCCCTTGGGGAATGTACAGATGTCCAAACAAAAGACGGTCATCTGCGGGTGGCGTATCGATATAAGCTTGAATCACTCACCGACGCCTATGTAGATACCATCTACGATGTTCTTACCGCCCATCAGGTGCGTGTGGAAGTCTCTTTCCCCGGTGGTTCAAAGCTGCCCGATCTGCCCTCGTTCGGCTTGAACTTGCGCCTGCCGCGTGCATTGCATCATTTGCGATACTATGGCCTTGGGCCGGAAGAAAACGGGATTGACCGCAGGGAAGGTGCAATACTTGGAATCTACGAAACAACGGTAGAGCAAACCCTTACGCCCTATTTAAAGCCGCAATCCTGTGGCAATCACAGCGGTGTGCGCTGGCTGGAGCTTACCGATGGGCACGGGCACGGCCTGCGCGTACATATGGAAGGCAAACCACTAGAGATTTCAGCGTTGCCTTATAGTCAGGCAGAGCTTGCATCGGCACTCCATCAGCAGAATCTGCCTAAAATTGCCTACACCTTTCTGGATGTGGCTATGGCGCGATATGGAGTTGGCGGGGATAATAGTTGGGGTGCGCCGGTACTCCCACATTACCGCTTACATGCGGATCAGCCGCTGTGGTTCTCGTTCATACTCGAATTACTGTAACTGACCTACGGCAGGGGGGCTCGTTGAGCCTCCCTTTTATGTTTACATATCCCTAGTATAAATTGGGAATCCAACAATCCAAATTTGTAAAAAACATGGTTAGGCTTAACGGGTTAATCGATGTATATCGATTGAAACTGTTGCTATTTGAACATGAGTGAACCCAAGATCAGAAGATGTAAATTCAGGGATGAATCAAGTCATAACCCGATTGATTTTCATCAAAACAATCGAAAGTGGTAATATGGAAACCATAAAATACAGGAAGTTTGCCCCCCAGTTTCGGAATTCTCCGCCCCTTTACAGAAACGCGGTCAATGCTATACTTGTTTCAGCAAAGGGAAATGGAAAGACGGTGATCTACGCTGATGGGCGATGTAATCGTGACCATGGAGCACATTTACAAAAGCTTTCCGGGAGTGAAAGCACTGGACGATGTGCATTTTGAGCTGCGGTCCGGCGAAGTGATGGCGTTATTGGGTGAAAATGGCGCGGGTAAAAGTACGCTGATGAAAATACTTAGCGGGGTATATACGCGTGATTCCGGCCGGATGGAGATTTTCGGACAGGAACAGGGCGATCTTACCCCGAGGCTTGCGCAGGAGCTGGGAGTGGCAATTATCCATCAGGAGCTGAACATGTGCCGCCACCTTTCCGTAGCAGAAAACATGTTTCTCGGACGGGAAAAAACTAAGTTGGGCACCCTTTCAAACCGTGAAATGGAGGATGAGGCTCGTAAAATTCTCAATGAGCTGAAAATCGATATGGACCCCAAAAAAGTGGTGGGGGAACTGCCGGTTTCCAAGCAACAGATGGTTGAAATCGCAAAAGCACTCTCGACCAATGCCCGCGTGCTCATTATGGATGAACCGACTTCTTCGCTTACCTCCCGCGAGATTGACGATCTTTTCCGCATCATCCGTGAACTTAAAGCCAAGGGATGCGGCATCGTATATATCTCTCACAGGTTGGAAGAACTGCAATATATTGTTGACCGGGTTACCATCATGCGAGACGGTCAGTATATCACTTGTACGAATTATAAAGATACAAGCATGAACGAAATCATCGCCCATATGGTGGGGCGTGAGATCAAGGAAAAGTTCCCGCGCGTGAACTGTGAAAAGGGCAAGCGCATTTTCGAAGTAAAGCATTTGAATGCGGGCCGCATGGTACGGGATATCAGCTTTGAACTGAATGAGGGGGAAATCGTCGGTTTCGCGGGGTTGATGGGAGCGGGGCGTACGGAGACCACGCGCGCCATCTTCGGAGTCGACCCAAAAGAAAGCGGAGAAATCTTACTGGACGGCAAGCCGATCCATATCCATAAAGTTGCGGATGCGATCGGTGCTGGAATTGTGCTTGCACCGGAAGACCGGAAAAAAGACGGTCTGTGCACGAAGCTTTCACTGCGGCATAACATCGCATTGCCAAACCTTGATATGCTTTGCAACGGATTGGGCGTTGTGCAACGTGGCCGCGAAACAGAAATGTGTGAGCACGCCGTTGAGAACCTCATGATTAAAACCACCTCCATAGAAAAAGAAGCGGCTACACTATCCGGTGGTAACCAGCAGAAAGTGGTTGTCGCCAAATGGCTGGCGCGTAACTCCCGCGTGGTGATGTTTGATGAGCCAACCCGCGGTATTGATGTGGCTGCCAAAGTGGAAATCTATCACCTGATGAACAAGCTAAAGCAGCAGGGGATCGCGGTGATGTTCGTCTCTTCTGAAATGCCTGAAGTTATGGGTATCGCAGATAGAATTATCGTGATGTGCGACGGCAGGATCACCGGCGAACTGAGCGCCGGGGAAGCGACACAGGAAAAGATATTAACACTGGCTACGAGCTTTGAAAAGAAAGTCGCTGCCGCGAACGAATGAGGAGGATACCCGCATGCAAACCAAACGATTGAACCCTGTACGCCGCTTTTTCGCCATTCGCGGCATGGCGTCGGCGATGATCGCCTTCGCGGCGTTGATTGTGATCTATGTCGTTTTCGGCCTGAGTAACGCCAATGTATTTTCTGCTGCCAACATCCAAAACTTGTTGCGCTCCATGAGCAAATACCTGATTATCGGTATCGGACAAAGCTACCTGCTCATTACCGGTAACATTGATCTTTCCATTGGTTCCGTCGTAGGCATGAGCGCCATGATCTCCGCAACCCTGATGACACACGGCGTTAACCCGTTGGTTGCAGCGATGATTGCACTGGCCTGCTGTCTTGTGATCGGACTTATCAATGGCCTGCTGGTCGGCAAGGCGCAACTGCCGCCTTTCATTGCAACGCTGGGCACTATGTTTGTGGCGCGCGGTGTTGGCTACATGATTAACGGCAACCGCAACACGGACGCCATTGCCTCCGGTATTGGCGCGCAAGCAGGTGATAGCTTTCAAAACTTTCTATACTACGGTAAAACGCTTGGTGTATATAACACCTTTCTGGTTGCTGTCGCGGTGTTTATTGTCTTCTTCTTCCTCCTGTCCAAGACCCGAACGGGTCGCCATATCTATGCGATTGGCTCCAATGTGGATGCAGCCAAGCTATCCGGTGTCAGCGTATTTGTAACCACAACCAAGGCATACATGGTATCCGCGTTCTGCGCGTTTGTGGTTGGTCTCATCCTTTGCGCTCAGGCCAGTATGGGCAATATGGAAGCTGGCAACATGTACGAAATGTACGCAGTTGCCGCAGGCGTTATCGGCGGTATCTCCCCATTGGGTGGCACGGGATTGCTGCTGGGTACCTTTGCAGGTGCCGCCGTATGGCAGACGCTGGAAAACGGCTTGAACATGATCGGCGCACAGGTAGGTTTGCAACGTATTGTCATCGGCGTGATCGTCGTGTTCTCGGTACTGCTTGACGTGATTGTTCGCCGCGGCACACGTAAGCGCTCAAAATGAATTTATAAACGGCCGAGAAGCCGTCTATAGATAAATAATTTCAGGAGGGAAAACCATGAAAAAGTTACTTGCCATTCTCTGTGTTCTCTGCCTCTGCCTGAGCGCGTTCGCAGCGTCCGCCGAGACCGTGAAGGCCACCAAAGCTTGGAAGATCGCCCTGATTACCATGGACTCCATTGACCAGCACTGGGTAAAACTCAACGAAGGCGCGCAGGCGAAAGCCACCGAGCTCGGCGTTGAAGTTACCTTCATGTCTCCCAACACCAAGGATGATGCACAGCAGATCGAGTGCGTCAACAATGCCGTCGCCGGTGGCTATAATGCGATCATGGTCGCGGCTAATGGCCCCGATGCTATCTCTTCCGCGCTGAAAGAAGCACAGGCTGCCGGTGTGAAGGTAGTCTATGTGGACAGCCCCGCGAATTTGCCTGCCGAAGCTACCTTCTCTACTGACAACCAGGCTGCTGGCAAGACCGCTGGCGAGACCATGTTGGCCGCGTTGACCGCCGCTGGCGTCACCGAAGGTTCCATTGGCATCGTGAACGTGAATGCCGCTACCGACTCCACCGTGAAGCGCGAAGCTGGCTTCCGTTCTGCTTTTGACGGCAGCAAGTTCACCATCCTCGAAACACAGTATGGCGAAGGCGACGCAGCCAAGAGCCAGACCATCGCTGAGAACTACATCACCCAGGGCGTGGTTGGCATTTTCGGTGCTAACGAAGGCTCTACCACCGGCACCGGCAATGCCATCAAGGCTTCCGGCAAGGCTGTTATCGGCGTTGGCTTCGACAAGTCCGATGCAATCCTTGGCCTGATCAAAGATGGTTACCTGCTGGCCACCATGGCGCAGAATCCCGACGTAATGGGTGCCAAGGGCGTTGAGGCCTGTGTGCAGGCACTCGAAGGCCAGACGCTTGGCGGCGCTGTGACCGATACCGGCGTTAGCGTGCTCACCAAGGATACCATCAAATAACCTAGAACCTGACGGGGCGTCGACCTGCATGGGTCGACGCCCTTTTTGCATGGCGGGTGTTTGTAACTTGTGCTATACTGAGATCAAGTTTAGACGTTTGTGCCCAACGAGTACTTTCATGTTTTGCTTTTTGCGATGAAGCGGAGATACCGCCAAAGGCCGCTGCACGCTCCTATGGGTACAACAAGAATGGAAATCGCCACTGTCGATGGGGATGGGGCCTATCGATCACTACGGAGCAGGGAGGAAACTGCATGCTGCGCGTCGCGATTGCGGATGACGAAGAACGAATTTGCCAATTGATTTTAGCGCTGGGTGAGTGGCAACGTCTTGGGCTGGAGGTGGTCGGTACCGCACAGAACGGACCGGATGCACTGGAATTAGTACGTTCACTTTCACCGGATATCCTGATTACCGATATCCGTATGCCCGGTTGTGACGGTCTCAAGGTGGTGGAAGATGCGCACAAGCTGATACCGGAACTGGAAGTGATCGTGATCAGCGGTTATGCACAGTTTGATTACGCGCAGACAGCCATCCGTTTTGGCGTGGGGGAGTACTTGCTTAAACCCATCAACCGTGGCGCGCTAAACCATTCGCTGGAGAAGATGGTCGAACGCTGTCGAGCACGTCTGCGCAAGGAAACAGATATTGAAACCTTGCGGGAAAGCCGCGATGATGATCGCCAACAGCTGCGGCAGAAGCTCGTTATAGATTTGCTGGCCGGAAAGATGGAGGCATCAAATGGGCAGGCATTGGAGCACATCTATCATTTCAAGGCAACTGCGGATGTATATCAGCTAATACTGCTGAAAATGGATTTTGATCCCGAGCGATTCAGCGAACCGTCTCTTGCGATTGTACGAGAAAAAACGCAGGATATCTTCCTGCCCATCCTGACTGATGTTTGTGCGGATGCTGTTGTGAATTTTACAGAGGCAACCATGGTAGCCACCTGTAACTATCTACATGAAAAGCAGGAAATACTCCGGTCCCAACTGAGAAATGGCTTGAATCGATTGGTTGCGGAAAAAGGTTTGTTTGGAGCGATCGAATTCTCAATGGCCTTGGGTGCACCGTGCCAGACAACGGATGAGTTGACTGCATCACTGCCCAAAGTACAAAACCTGCTGATGGAACGCCTTACCGAAGGAACTGGGCAACTGCTGGAAGGCGAAGTATGCAGATCAGGTTTGCTGGAAATGGACTTTCAATCACGCTATACGGTTGCTGCAACGCATGCCATCGATGTTATGAATATAGCCGAAGCGGATGCGGCAGCCGATATACTGAGTGAAGCGATTACGGTACCTGATGCTCGTGGTTGGGAACTGCTCGCACTTGTTCGAATGGCCGGACTGATGTTTGTGACCCGCCTGAGCGCAGATCACAGCGAAGATATTCTGATGGCGTTCAATCGGAGATGCGCTCAGTGCAGCACATCGGTGGAGCTGTTTGACTGTCTGAAATGCCTGCAACGTGAGCAGATTGCTTCAGCAGAACAGCGGCTTCGAGACCGCGACACGCAGCCAATCCGCAATGCTAAGCTCTATATTCGTAAAAACTTCGCACAACCCATCACACTTGAAGAAGTCAGTGCTGCCATTGGATTCAGTGTGAATTATTTCAGCACTCTTTTTAAAAAGGAAACCGGAGAAGGCTTTACCAAATACCTGACCCGAGTGCGAATGGATGAAGCCCGTTCGCTGTTGCGCGATACCAATCAATCAGTTGCTGAAATCTGCAAAAGCGTTGGCTATGGCGATATCAAGCACTTTACGCACACCTTCAAGTCAGAAACCGGGGTAACGCCAGGCGAATACCGCAAGCTGTATGGCTAAGGAGGGCTCGCCATGAAGATGAAATTCCGCTACCTCAGCCATTTGGTGTTCGGACTGGCGGCTGTGCAGGCTGTGCTGGTGCTGTTGCTCGTCGCAAGCTGTGTGCTGGCTACCCGGCAAGGTGCCTGGCCGATGATCATGAGCATTACGCTGGTGTTGGAGATAGGACTGTGTTTCGCGTTTTATTTGTGGGTGATTCGACCTTATCAACGTACCGAGCGCATGATCAGCTTGTTTTTGGAGGGCTATTCTCTCACCAGCCTTGACAACAGCGGCGTGAGCCTGAGCCCTGTAAACGAGCGTCTGACACTGTATGTGAAGGAAGAGCTGAATGCAAACCGACTGTTGAAGCTCAGTAAACGACAGGCACAATACCGTGCGCTGCAAAACCAGATTAACCCTCATTTTTTATATAATACGTTGGAAAGTATCCGTAGCGAGGCACTGGTGGCAGGGCTCAACAGTGTCGCGGATATGACCGAAGCGCTTGCTGTGTTTTTCCGCTATACCATCAGCAAGGTGGAAAATCTGGTGACAGTAGAAGAAGAATTGCAAAATTGCGAAACCTATTTCAGCATCCAGCAATACCGCTTTGGGCCAAGACTCAAACTGAGTATTGAATGCGCACCGGAAGATAAAGAAGAAATTTATCGCTGCCGAATCCCAAAACTGACATTGCAACCCATACTCGAAAACGGAATCATCCATGGCACGGAGTTTAAAATCGGTGCAGGTATGTTAACCGTGCAATTGGAACGTACGGAAAAGTTGCTGACCATTCTCGTATCGGATGATGGCGTAGGCATGGATGAATTCGCACTGGCTCAGCTGAATGAGCGGCTTGATAAAAGCGGCCGCGCCTTTCAGGAAGATAAAGAGGAGCACACCGGCGGCGTGGCGCTGGTGAACGTGAATAACCGTATCCACCTGCTGTTTGGTGAGGAATTCGGGCTGCACGTATTTTCGATTCCTATGGCGGGTACGGATGTGCAAATCACATTGCCAATTATCACAAGCAACCGTGAAATGCTTGCAAACGAGGTGCTTTCATGAAAGAGGAAGTACTTCGCATGGATCGCATCACCTACCAGGAACAAGGGGTTACGGAGCTCAACCATTTCTGCCTGGACATAGACGCTGGGGAGATTGTGGGATTAATCCCTATCAATGATACAGGGATGGCGGCTTTAATCCGGCTCCTTAGACAAAACCTGCCCCTTCACTATGGGTATGTATATTATCGTGGAAAGCTGATTAACCATTGGCAGAAATCGGATGGCAGTTTTAACCGTATTGGTATTATCGAAAGCCGAAGCGGCCTTGCGGATGATTTGACTGTCGCGGATAACGTTTTTGTGTTGAGGCAAGGTTTTAAAAAACGCATCATCAACCGAAAGGTGCTCAACCGTCAACTGGAACCCTTTTTAAAAGAGACAGGCGTGAATCTTTTTGCGGACAGTTGCGCGCGAGAACTTTCCGCTTTTCCGCGCTTCATTACTGAATTGGTTAAGGCAGTGGTGGCAGGTTGCCGTTTGATTGTGTTGATGGAACCCGCCAGTGTCATCAGCGACACCCGGTTGGAGAGCTTGCAACAGATACTCCGGCATTATGCGGCAAAAGGGTTTTCATTTTTATATGTGAGCCGCCATTATGAGGAAGCGAGGCAGATTTGCACGCGTGCGGCTATCATGGTCAACGGGCAGATTGCCAAGGTGGTTTCCACAGCGGATACACCTCCGGAAACACTGCGGTGTTTTGGCGTAGAGGCATATACGCAGCTTGTGCGGTATAAAGAACGTCCCAGGCCTTCCGGTTCAGACACAATACCTGCGATGGAAATGAAAGGACTAACCTTTGGGCATATACACTCTTTGGAACTATCGCTGGCGCAGGGTGAGTGTGTGGTGTTGCAAGACTTGAACAACCATATTGTCAACGATCTGATTGCATTGTTCAGCGGGGGCAGACAAACAACAGGAGGCGAACTTCGCGTAGGCGGAAAAGTGCTGAAACCTTCTCGAAGCCGTGAGATAGCCGTTATCCAGCAGCAACCGACACAAACGATGCTCTTTCCTGAACTCACCTACATGGATAATCTTTGTTTTACGCTGGATCACCGCCTGCCTAACATCTGGCGGCGCTCGGCTCCGCGCGCAAGTGTGCGCCATGAATTTGAGACGATGTTGGGGTCAAAAGTATTTGACCAGCCGATTGAAGCGCTAACCAAGCCGGAAAAGTACGATCTGGTATATACCCGCGTATTGCTGCAACGCCCGAAGGTGGCGGTGTGTGTGCAGCCTTTTATGAGCGCGGATGTGGAGCAGCGCATGCAGATTTGGACGCTGATGGAGCGTCTTTTGGAAAAGGGGATATCGGTGCTCATCCTTGCGGTAAATCTGGCTGATTCGCTCTCATTGGCGGATCGTTTGATTCGCGTGCGTGATGGCAAAGTACAGGCTGTGTATGGCAGGGAGGATTTCGCCTCGTTGCCCTCAAGTGCGCCGTGGCATGATTTTTGGGCGAGCACTGACAAAGGCAAGGAACCTGACGGATTGTGAAAGGGTACAGTTGAATAATAATGATTTCTCATACTGCGATGTGAGAAGCGACCATTTTGGTGGTCCGTTGGGATTACAGGCATGCTCAGGTGATGACGGTTCTCTTTCTGTCGGAATGATAACCTACCGAAATGAAGTTTAGATATAGAGTCGTGCAGGATATCCTTTACGCGACTCTAGATAGTACATTCTTTTGTTTATGTTGTTTGATTCCAACAACAAGATAACATAAATTCGATCTCAATTTCCATCATGTGCTATATGTGCTGTTTATTGATTTGCCTTCCCCTGATTGGCAACCTTTTGCATCTTCTGTGCAACAGCATCGGCATTCCCCAAATACGCTTGATGAAGCACGGTGCCATCCCCTGACAGGTCATATACTCGCGGGATACCAGTAGGCAGGTTGACATCCATAATCTGCTCCGGAGACAGGTTTTCAAGCACCATCATGAGCGCGCGTAGCGAGTTGCCATGCGCAGCAATCAGAATACGCTCACCGGCAATGATACGCGGCCAAATCACCTGATGATAATAAGGAATCACACGGTCAATGGTATCCTTAAGGCTTTCCGCCAGAGGCAGTTCAGTTGCAGGGACGCCACGATAAGCTGCCAAAGTCGCAGGGTTGCGTTCATCGGATGCATCCAGCGCGGGCGGGGGAACATCGAAGGAACACCGCCAGACGTGTACTTGCTCCTCGCCAAATTTGGCGGCTGTTTCGGCTTTGTTCAATCCCTGCAAGGCACCGTAATGACGCTCATTTAGCTTCCAACTTTTTTCGACAGGTAACCACTCACGATCCATCACTTCCAGCGCAAGGTTCAACGTATGGATGGCGCGTTTTAAATAGGAAGTGAAGCAAGTATCGAAGTCCAGACCTGCGTCATGCATCAATCGCCCTGCTTCAGCAGCTTCTTTTCTGCCGTTGTCAGAGAGTTCCACATCTGTCCAGCCTGTAAACCGGTTTTCAAGATTCCATTCACTTTCCCCGTGGCGTAGCAACACCAGTTTCATAGACTTTTCTCCTTTGCACACTGTCCTAAAGGGGGTATATATTTAGTATTTTGGTGGCAGATCGAATGCCATCTCTTAATCCCGTAGTTGTAACAGAAAAAAGCATAGATTTTGGCGTAGGTATATTTTACCTTCCCTGCTTACTATACACGACTGACAACTCGGTGAAAAGAGATTTCTTCACAATGACTACTGAGATAGGGGGAAACCAAGGTGTAAAAGGAGATTGTATATGGAACGCTCGGTGGGAGACAGATGAAGACATCTTTTCTGCCGCATAATGTGTTTGCTCCAAAAAATAGGAACCTGTGAAATCAAGAATAACATATATTCATGCCCGACTGTTCAAGCCATGTCAAATATAAACGAGTTATGGTTTTTCATCGATAGCGCCTCCACAGACGGATCGAATTACGGATTTTGAAGAACCTTCTGGTAATCATAATGGGGACGGCCAAAACCGACAACCCAGTCAGCGAAGGTCTTGCCATCTTTTTCATCTGTACTCTGATTCAAAACCACACCAAATTTATTGCGCTTCATACGGATATTTCCATGGACAAAAGAAAAATCGTTATCGTATACACGGGTTACAATGCCAACGTGGCTTGCATTGCCATGCCAACTTTCCAGATAACCAGGGTGTGCTTTCAACTGTGCTTTCATTTTTGAATCCCATATGAAAAACACAAGATCACCCGGTTGAATGGGTTCATTTTTGGGGATTACGGTGGCCAGAAAGCGAGCCTTGTAATTATCCTTGCATGTTTGGCATAGAATGGGTTCAGTTGAATCATTGTAGATATTGATCCCTGCAAAAAGAGCCCGCAAACCTGCTCCGTCCGGAATATGTACCTGTTTTGCACACCAACCGATAAACGTAGCGCACCAGTCATCCTCAGCATCCAGCGGGGTGTTTTGTACATATTTCTCGGCATCTGATGATCCTACACAGGAAAGGGCTTCCTTTACCATCCAATCCGCACGATCCTGAGCGTCTGTTGGATAAACGGTGAGCGTTACAGAAGATATTTTCTCTTTTGCGCCTGCTGCCGCAGTCACAATCGCGGTAATGGTATAGGTTCCCGCTTCCAGTGGCGTATAGGTAAGGTAATTCGTTTTTTTGCATTCCATCGATAAGGTTTCCGTATTTTTACTTGGAGTCTGGATTACTACCTGACCAAAGTTGAAACCGGAGGCAGCGATGCCGATCACAAACGCTTGCCCTGTGTATTGAGCCCGTTCCTTTGCTGGGCCGGTGATATGGACTTTCAACGCTGAAGCCATTGCAGGGCATATGACCCCGAAAGTGGCAAAGCAAGCTGCGACCAGGCATGCCCATGCTTTGTGCTTCATTGATATACTCCTTAAGCTGAAATTAACTTGCAACAGGAAAGGCTTCACTATTATACTGAGTGCTAAGTTGACATCTTGTTTGATACCAAGGTTGTGCGAACACCCTGTTTGCCATGATATCCAAGTGAACGACCACTATTGTGTATGTTCTGAGTATACTACATTTTGTCAACATTAAGCATTTCAAGAGTGTAAAATGTAAGTGGCCTCAAGTCATGGTAGTCCTATTGTATACATCGTATTATGAGACAGCCTTGATTGACGGTTTATACTGTATATGTTAAAATATCAACGATGTTGTATCGGTTGTGTGTAAAGAAATAGAGCAGAAGGGGTTGACCTTCTTGGATAACGTGAGGATTTTGGAGATTAAGCGCAGCGTTTTTGCCGATAACGATGAACGTGCGGCTCTGCTACGCAATGAATTGAAAAGCAAAGGTGTTTTTTTACTCAATTTGATGTCTTCCCCCGGTTCAGGGAAAACGACCACACTTTCGCGAACAATTGAGGAGTTAAAGAAGGAATTCAAGATTCGCGTTATGGAAGCGGATATCGATTCAGATATAGATGCGCGAACCATTGCGGCATTGGGCGTGCAAACGATTCAATTGCATACGGGCGGGATGTGCCACCTGGATGCGGATATGACCCGGCAGGGGCTGGATGGGTTGGAGATTGGTGACGCGGAACTGGTGATTCTTGAAAATGTCGGCAATCTGGTGTGCCCTGCCGAATTTGATACCGGAGCCACAAAAAACGCAATGATCCTCTCAGTGCCCGAGGGGCACGACAAACCACTCAAGTACCCGCTGATGTTTTCCATTTGCGACATCGTGCTGGTGAATAAAATCGATGTGTTGCCCTATTTCGATTTTGATCTGGATCGCTGCAGAGAGTATGTGCACATGCGAAATCCGAATGCGCGCGTCATTCCCATCTGTGCTAAAACGGGCGAGGGTATGCAGGAATGGCTTGATTGGCTGCGCCAGCAAGTGAACGCTGCACGCGGATAAGAAAGGAACATCATCATGGCAGAAATCGAGAAGGGTCAAACCAAAGCACCACGCGAGCTGATTTTAAGGCTGGGGCAGAAGATTACAAACCGCATCGCGTACAAGGTAACGGTGGAAGATCCTGAATATTGGGGCTTGGATTGCATCCTGACTGACGAAATGGCCTCCGTGGCGCTTGCGATGAAAGTTCGCAAGCCTATGACGCTTGCGCAGTTGGTGAAGGCTACGGGCAAAGATGCGATTGCGCTTGAAAAGCTTTTGCAGGAAATGAGCGTTGCCGGTATTCTCGAATACAACTGGGAGAACCCGGAACATAGTAAGCAATATATTCTGCCCATGTTTGTGCCGGGCAGCGCCGAATTTACCAACATGAACCGGGAACAGCTCAAGGAACATCCCGAACTGGGATTGTTTTTTGAACGGATGTCCCGCCTACCGCTAGAGAAGGTAACTCCGATGGTTCCGCAGGGCGGCGGAGGGATCGGTATGCATGTGATTCCAGTCGAAAAAGCCATTGAGACAGAAAATCAGTCGGTCAATGTGGAACATATCTCTCATTGGTTGAAAAAATATGAAGGCAAATATGCAGCAAGCCCTTGCTCCTGCCGTATGTCCCGTTGCACAATGGACGAAGGCTGTGCTGATGACCCCGAAGACTGGTGTATCGGTGTGGGGGATATGGCGGATTATCTGGTGGAAACAAGGCGTGGACATTATGTGACATACGACGAGGTGCTGCAAATTCTTAAGCGCGCAGAGGACAATGGTTTTGTGCATCAAATTACCAATATTGATGGTGAAAATAAAATCTTTGCGATTTGCAACTGCAACGTGAATGTTTGTTATGCGTTGCGCACCTCTCAGCTGTTCAATACTCCCAACATGTCCCGATCGGCGTATGTGGCGAAGGTGGACACGGATAGCTGTGTTGCCTGCGGCCGCTGTGTGGAGTACTGTCCTGCCGGTGCGGTAAAGCTAGGGCAAAAGCTATGTGGCAAGGATGGACCCATCACATATCCACAGCATGAGCTGCCGGACAGGGTGAAGTGGGGCCCTGAGAAATGGGATGAAAATTATCGCGACACCAACCGCATCAACTGTTATGATACGGGCACTGCACCATGCAAAACCGCCTGTCCAGCACACATCGCCGTACAGGGCTATATCAAGATGGCGGCACAGGGGCGCTATGCCGATGCGCTTAAGCTGATCAAAAAAGAAAATCCCTTTCCGGCGGTGTGTGGGCGAATTTGCAACCGGCGCTGTGAGGATGCCTGTACTCGTGGCACCATTGATCAGGCTGTGGCGGTGGACGAAGTTAAAAAATTCATTGCCCAGTTGGATCTGGACACAAAAACACGGTATATTCCACCGGTGGTACAACCATCCAACCGTGGGTTGTTCGAACAGAAAGTAGCCATCATCGGCGCGGGTCCGGCTGGGTTAAGCTGTGCTTTCTACCTTGCGGAAAAAGGTTACAAACCTACGGTGTTTGAGAAGAATGCGCAGCCAGGCGGTATGTTGACCTATGGTATTCCGGCCTATAAACTGGAAAACAACGTTGTTCAGGCGGAAATCGACGTTCTTCGCCAGATGGGAGTGGACATCCGTTGCGGTGTGGAAATTGGCAAAGATATTACGCTCGGCGAGCTTCGTAAGCAGGGATATCAAGCGTTTTATGTCGCAATTGGATGTCAGGGCAGCCGCAAAGCAGGCATACCGGGCGAGGATGCTGGGAATGTTTCAAATGCAGTTGATTTCCTGCATACAGTCACTGAGCATCCGGAACACCGCATGAGCGGTAGAGCGGTAGTCATCGGTGGTGGCAATGTTGCCATCGATGTTGCACGCACATCGGTACGGTGCGGCGCGGGTGAGGTTTCTATGTACTGCCTTGAAACGCGTGAGGGGATGCCTGCCTCCAAAGAGGAAATTGCCGAGGCGGAGGAAGATGGAATCGCGATCCACTGTGGTTGGGGCCCCAAGGAAGTGCTGAGCGAGAACGGTAAAGTCAGCGGCATCGTACTGAAAAAATGTGTGTCCGTATTGGATGAGAACGGTCGCTTTCATCCGAAGTACAACGAGGAAGAAACCGTTACCATTGCCTGTGAGCATGTGCTGCTGAGCATCGGACAGGGCATTATTTGGGGTGATCTGCTGACGGACTCCAAAGTACAGCTCGGGCGTGGGAATGGAGCCGTTGCCGATGCAACCACCTACCAGACGGCTGAACCGGATATCTTTGTAGGCGGAGACGTTTATACCGGCCCCAAATTTGCGATTGATGCCATAGCGGCCGGTAAGGAAGGCGCAATTTCCATCCATCGTTATGTGCAGCCTGCCAGCAGCCTGATGATTGGGCGAAACCGTCGCCAGTTTATTGAGCTGGATAAAAAGAACATCACATTGGGTAACTATGATACCGCTGCGAGGCAAATACCGGGGGTTGATGCAAGCATCGACCATCGCTACGTTTTCCGTGATGCACGCAAGACGTTTACAGAAGAGCAGGTAAAGGCAGAAACCGCTCGTTGCCTTGGCTGTGGCGCATCCGTGGTGGATCCTCACAAATGCATCGGGTGCGGCGTGTGCACCACGAAATGCGAGTTTGACGCAATCCACCTGCACCGTGATCTGCCGGGTTGCAGCACCATGTACAAGGCGGAAGAGAAGATTAGAGCCATCTTGCCATATATGATCAAACGCGAAATGAAGATCAAATTCGGTAAGAAGGATCAATAAACATGCATGAACTGGGCATTGTGTTTCACATTATCCGGCATGTGGAGGATGTGGGCAAGGAAAACAGTCTGCATTCGGTTTCTGCCGTTCTGTTGGAACTGGGGGAGGTATCCGGCATTGTGGATACCTATTTGATAGATTGCTGGCGATGGGCAGCGGATAAATCAGAGTTGCTTGCCAATGCAGTGTTGAAAATCGAAAAGTTACCGGCAGTGACATTGTGCGAGGCATGCGGCAGAACTTATCCAACTGTGGAACACGGTAGAATCTGCCCATACTGTGGAAGCGAAAAAACATGCCTGTTGACAGGCAATGAGATCAACATCAAGGAAATTGAGGCTTGCTAGAGTCAAAACGCGTATCCAATGGGGCTCCATTTTAATATTGAAGGGAAGTAACGAGCGTGCTGTTCCAGGTTTACGGCGACAATGCGGGATATCAGCTACTGGGGTGGTTACTGGTTTTCGCGGGACTGATTGTACTTAATGAGTTGGCTCGCAGATCCAAAAAAGGTGGAATGTTCTTCTTTCTGATCCTGCCCGCGGCGCTCACGGTATACTTTGTTGCCATCTATATCGGCGCTGCGATGGGCTCGGATTGGGCGTTGAATAACCCCACCTATACGCACATGAACAGCTGGTTCCATTATGCCAAGCTGTATGCGGCTACGGTTGGTTGCTTCGGCTTTATGATGCTCAAGTACAAGTGGGGCATCGGTAAAACGCAGTGGTTCAAAGTGTTCCCATTTGCGATTGTCGCCATTAACATTCTGATAGCCGTAGGCAGCGATTTTGAATCAGGCATTCGCGGGGCTCAAGCATATGCCTCAACCGGTACCCGCTGGTGGCTGTCCTCCGAAAAAGTATGGCTCTATGGCGGCTGGTGGAACTGGGTCAACGGGATTGCGGGTATCCTTAACATCCTGTGTATGACGGGATGGTGGGGCATCTACTCCTCCAAAAAACATGACGACATGCTCTGGCCGGATATGACATGGCTGTTTATCATTGCTTATGACCTTTGGAACTTCGAATACACTTACAACAACCTGCCCACACACGCATGGTATTGCGGCCTTGCGCTGCTATTGGCACCGACGTTTGCCAATGCTTTGTGGAACAAAGGTGGCTGGATACAGAACCGTGCAAATACATTGGCGCTGTGGTGTATGTTTGCGCAGGTTTTCCCATTGTTTCAGGATGCAAGCGCTTTCTCAGTGATTCCCGTGCTGTACAAGGATGGCTTCATGAATCCCGCTGTGCAGCCCACGGCGGCTGATCCCACTGCACAGGGCGTGATTGCTATTGTGGCGTTGGCTGCGAACGTCATTGTGCTGGGGATAATCGCGAAACGAGCCATGGTTCAAAAGAAGAACCCCTATAAAAATGAGGTTTTCACCGATCTGCGCGATTATCGCGAAGCGATGGCGCGCGCGGAGTAACCTATTGATTTTTTGGATATTCAGTAAAAAGCGGAGCTCAGCATAACTGGCTCCGATTTTTCAATTTGGCTTATCGTTAAGTATATCTAGCCGTTTCCTTCGGCGCGTTGAAGCATTTGGGTTACCAACTTGCTCGCTTTATGGGTAACATTCTCCTCATCAATACCAACCAGACGACCATCCCGAACAACAACTTTGCCATTGACCACGACATACTTGGCTGGGCGAGCGTAACCGACCGTACCTAGCATATTGGCTGGATCGAGTGTTGCACCAACCAGTTCCAGCAGATTAACATCCAATAGAAACAGGTCGGCTGCTTTTCCAACTTCAAGGCTACCGATGTCCTCTCGACCCAGCAGCCTTGCGCTACCGCGGGTTGCGATCTTTAGCAGATCATATCCTGTGGGCGCCTTGGAACTGTAGGTAAGGCGATGCAGCAGGTATGCGGCGCGAATTTCGGCTAACAGGTTGGAACAATCATTGCTGGCGCTGCCATCCACCGCTAAACCAAGGGGAACATTCAGCGCAAGCATTTCAGGCACGCGGCATACGCCGGAGGCAAGTTTCATGTTGGACACCGGACAATGCGCTATACCTGTCTGGGTAGCAGCAAGCTGAAGTAGTTCCTGATCGTTGAAATAGATGCCGTGGGCATACCACACATCGCTGCCTAGCCACCCACAATCCTCCATGTAGGCCAAAGGACGCTTCCCTAGCCTCTCAATGCAGTAGGCTGTTTCGTCCTTGGTTTCGCAAAGGTGGGTATGCAATCGTACGTTCATGCTGCGTGCCAATTTGGCGGATTCCTTCAACAAATCCGTGGTAACGCTGAATGGTGAGCATGGCGCGAGTGCTACATTGTGCATGGCGAAGCGGGATGAGTCGTGATAGGTTTCTATGAGACGTTGGCTATCTTTTAAAATAGTATCCACGCTTTGCACAAGGTCATCAGGAGGAAGACCACCGTCGCTCCTGCCGCGAGACATACTGCCGCGTGTGGCGAAAAAGCGGATACCCAGCTCATCAGCTGCCGCAAACTGACGCGCCAGAAAATTTTCAGAACCTTCTTTGGGAAACACATAGTGGTGATCCATACAGGTGGTGCAACCATATTTCAACAGCTCACCCATACCAACCAGTGAGCTGTGATAAACACAATCTTCATCCAAACCACGCCAGATTTCGTATAGCGCGCGAAGCCAGTCAAACAGCTCCAACCCCTGCACTTGGGGCAGATTGCGTGTGAATGTCTGGTATAGGTGGTGGTGAGTATTCACAAGGCCAGGATATACGTAGCATCCCTTTGCATCTATAATTTCGTCCGCTTCGTAAAGTTGGTCGTCGATCGCTTTGATTACATTGTTCTCAATCAGCAGGCTTGCGTTGTGTAAAACGCGATCCAGACTGTCTACAGTTACGATTGCAGCTGCATTCTGTATCAGTAAGGTGCTCATTTCATGGCCTCCAAGAGTAGTGTTGGGGTGCTGCGGCTTAGTATTGGCATTGACCAGAGTATCGGGGCAATAAGAACATTTTCAGTAATCGGTACGCGTAATAGAATCTGTTATTCGCCGAAGGAATTCTGGAATCCTTGTAAGGCATTGCGTGTCTGGAAATAAGAAGTACAGGAGAAAGGCTATCGCAACAGATTTCATAGAATACGATGAAACATCAAAAAAGCCGCGAACTTTATGGCGTAAGCACTTTGTTCGCGGCTTTAATTACCTTGGAAGCCTGATCTTTAAAGCCATACCCGTTCTTATAAACCTGAGGGATGCAGATGACCAAGGGAAGTTTGGCGTGATATCGGAACCATGAACTTAGTAATCTTCCCTGACACCAAATTCCGCTGATTCGACCCATTCGTTAGGACGGTTCACATAATGGTACAACTCATCAATCACAGCATAATGATGCTGCTCTTCCCCGACCAGAAAAGCGAACAGCTCTTTGGCGGCGTTGTCCGTTGCCTTGCTGTGCAGATCGCCGTACAAATCAATGCTCTTTTTTTCCATATCCAACGCAGCTTGGTATAAATCCGTCTGACTGGGGAGTTCCTTTACGGCACTTTTGAAATCTTCGGATTTATAAAACAGACTTAACGGCTCTGTCAGGTCGTCGTGGCTCACTAAATCATAGGGTTGGCCTTCTGCTCGGTTTTGCAACAGCCGGGCGTGCTTGGCTTCATCCTGCGATAAGGAGAGGAACACTGTTTTCAGGGCATTTCCTTCGTTCTTCTTGGCCTGCTGAAGATAGTACTTTTCGCCATCCAGTTCCATGGCAATGGCAAACTGCAAGATTTCCATGTACGGCTCCTTTCCCGTGAGTCGGCATCTCTTGACCGATTACGGTGTATCCTTAGCCAGTCGGGAATCATGAGTCTATTTTTTGACTTTTGATCCCTGTCGCTGACCCAACAATGTGAGAATCAGGTGTAGCAGGATCAACACGGGTAAAACATAGAGAAAGCTCATGTGGAACGACAACATGCTGAAAGAGGGGAACAATTGATAACCAAGACCTGTTTCTACCAATGCGCCGGTCGCAAGTTGCATCAGAAATGCAAGTGCCATCACAAGGGTAACCACTTTGGCGGCAAGGTTAAACGGGTTTTTATGCGCGATATCCCGCTTGGTAATGAGCAATTTGGCTTTAATTGCTGAGTAAAGATTTCTCCGCTTTTTAAAAAGCAAGGGTAAAAGCAGAAGCGTAGGGAAAATCGCTACACCGAATGCGCCGTGTAATTCGCCAAAGGGGACGAAAGGAACAATTCCCAGAGCCATTCCTACCCCAAGGAGAACCGTCAGTAATGCAAGGAGCATCACCACTGCATGTACACGGGAAAAACTGGTCTTTAAGAAATTCATACTTGCTGTCTCTCTTTCAATGCAAATGTGTTACGGCTGATAGATGCCAACAACGGGGACGCCTGCCAACATACCGATACCATGCGGAGAAAGCTTAATCGCATCGGTATAATCTACCCCTGCCTGATAACGGCCGACATGGTTGCCGTTCATCCATTGGGGTACATTGGTCACATCATAGACCTTGCCATCCACGGCAATATATGCGGAAGTACCGTTCTGGCCGTTGTACTTTGCTAAATCTGCGGCGTTAAACGTGGGGAGCGCTGCGGTTGCAGTAGCAGTGGGAGCGACGGTAAGGGTAGCGGTGGGAGCAACGGTAGCGGTGGGCTTGGCGGTAGGTGTTGCAGTAGCGGCCGCAGTTGTAGCAGTTGCTGCTGTTGTGGCAGTTGCTGCTTCAGCGGTGACTGCGGCTACCTGAGAGGTTTGTGCAGTGCACCCGGCAAGTACCGCGAGCGCCAACACGAACACGGCAACAATGCTCAGTTTCTTGATAAAGGAAGTCTTCATACAATAATCCTCCGTTCATTTGATAGGGCATGGGAAGTATCTCGTTGTACCTGATCAATCGACCTACTATTGATACCATCGAACACTGATTCAATGGTATCATAATATATATACGCAGTCAATTAATCCCCTAAACCGATTTTTTGAAATTTCTGACTGGGATTGGATGATTGTTGACGAGACTGTGGAGCAAAGAAGTGAAACCAATCCATTCAGACTTGCTTCTTGTTTGCGCACCGAGAAAGCAGTTGATGTCTCAGCGATTTACAGAGTACCAGAGGCGGACAATCGTTGATTCATGAAGGTTTGCCGACTCGCATGGCATCCCAATGGCTACTTTTCCAATCTGAAGCTGAACCTCTTTAAACTAAAGATCGAATCGCAGGATATCCTCTGTGAGAAGCGTTCCAAGCAGCTCATCTGAACGTTGTCCAACGAGTCTGCCACCCATATGCTCGTAAAAACCGCGAGAGGGATTGCCTTGCAAACAATTGAGCACCAAAGAACGGTACCCATGGCTGCGCAAAACATCCATGCCAGCGTTCAACAGTGCGCGGCCGACA
>Ga0302289_1000257_pt1 | contig 26913 bp, 21 predicted proteins | sample III_Fen_N1_2_FD_194552 | JGI IMG/M metagenome (GOLD analysis project Ga0302289, IMG submission 194552) | Peat permafrost microbial communities from Stordalen Mire near Abisko, Sweden - III_Fen_N1_2 | ecosystem: Environmental > Terrestrial > Soil > Wetlands > Permafrost | place: Sweden: Abisko... | reverse complement strand
GGAGCGCCAGATCGCTCTGCGCCTGCAGATAGAGTAACGCTATTGCTAAAAGGATATACCCCCAATAAGGCTTGAGGGCTTTCATCAGAGTTTTCAACGATGCCTCCTGTAAAATGACGTGCAAATAATGCTTTGCCGTTCGTTATTCCTGGTTAGAACCGCCTGTACTATCGCGTTCTTCTGATGGATTTCTGCTTTCCGTTTCATTCTGGACATCAAGGAATGTATCGATAAATTCATTCAGCAAGTCAAACATCTGTTGGACTTTTTCCTCGCCCATTTTCGTTGAAACTTCTTCCGCAAGATAATTGGCGCGATCACTCATTTGCTTCAGAATTTGTTTGCCGTTGGGGGTAATCGTGACACACATGCGCCTGCGATCTATGGAGTCCAGTGTGCGCTCGACATATCCTTTTTCGACGAGTGAGTCAAGCATCTGCGAAACCGCAGATTTTGTGACCTGCAACTCTTCCTGTATTTCCGTGTTGCTGATTCCTGCGCCGGAACACACATCCGCATGCTCAATTTTGCCCAATGCCCATAACTCATTCATGCGCAGGTCGCAACCCATAGGGAATCCGGCTTTCAATTTTTTTAAACGGATGTTCATGCGCATCCAGTTTCGAATGATGTTTGTTGCCATTTTTTGCGGCTCCTCTCTCTCCCAAACTGGAAGAGAAGATAGTTCACGTCTGAATAGTTCAGCTCTTACTAGTTCAACGATGGACAGTATAGCACTTATCTATTTGCTTTTCTATAGAAAAATAAGCATATCAACATAAAGAAAAAAATATACCCTTGCGGACTTGACAGCGCAAGAGGGGAGAATGCGCATGCGACGGACGAAGTTCGTGTATAACCGAAACAAAACCGGTCGTGAAACACGATAGATAAATGAACTTAAGTCAGGCAAAAAAACAGACACACGAAATGGGATCATTTCAGGCACCATTACGGTTATCTTTTAAAACAAACAAAAACAACAGGTCAATCTCTCTTTGCTGCTTCCAAACAACATCCATAGAATATGGCGGAGTGGTTGACGGAGCTTTCGTAAGAGTTTATTGTTTGAGCAGTCAGGATTTTTATTTTAAAATGGGGGTAAAACTGTGGATACAGCAACTGGACTGGTGATCGCAACTTCTATTATGGCTTTGGGGGCAATCACGTTTTCTGCGCTCAGCTTGGCATTTCAGCGAAGCCATAGCCGCAAGAGCGTCAGACCGTTTTGTAACGTCATTCAGCGCAAGACCGATAACAGGCTCAGCGTTTGCATTCAAAATGCCGGGATGGGCCCGATGCGGATTCAAAGAATCGTGCTTTTGGCAAATGGGGGCGATCCGATTCAGACCGGAATTCCGCTGGAGGAGGCTTTTGCGTTGGAGCTCAGTGCTGAAGTGTCGGTTCAGCATTTGGATGCATTTGTTCTGGCGCCGCTTCAGGATACGGAGCTGTTCAGGTGTGAGTTTGGCGCTCATCGCGACGAGGCAAAATCCGAATTGAGAGGTAAACTTGGCGGTTATTTCCTCTGCATCGTGTATTCTGACCTTTATGATGACGTTTACGAAAAGAAAGAAGCGCTGATTTTCTAGAGCCATACGGTAAGGTGAAACGCATTACCAAGTCGGACTTTGCCCGATCCTTTGACTTTTCGATTCAGCAGAAAAATGGTACAATCAGCAAGAAACAGATCAATGGAGGGCAGTATGCATCGACTCGAAACCCCCGCGCGGCTCAATGAACTAAAACCAACAGAGACGCTGACACGCCTGGGATTGCATGACGGCATCACGTTTGCAGATATTGGCGCAGGTACAGGCATTTTTACAACAGCTGCGGCAGCTATCACAAAGTCAATAGTGTATGCCGTCGATCCCTCCGACGAAATGCGCCGCATTCTCGAGTCAAAAAAGAGCGAGTTTGGTTACGGGCAGGTCGAAATTCTCAGTGATATTTCCGAAGTGCCCAATCAATCGGTCGATCTTGCGCTACTTTGCACGGTATTGCATGAGATTGAAGATCAGGAATCGTTTCTCGGTTCGATTGCGGAGCGACTCAAACCAACTGGCAGGTTGGCTGTTATCGATTTTCACAAGGTGCAATCATCCTATGGCCCGCCATTGGAGATTCGCTTGAGCGAAGAAGATGTGGTTGGTTTGGCTAAGGTTGCTGCGTTGACAGAAATCGAGCGATTTGTCCTTGGAGACAATTTATATTGCGTTGTTTTTCAAAAATAGAGGACAGGAACATCGGATTTCTCAGAAAAATAATTGTGTAAAGCCAACTGCATTTTCTCGAGCAGAATAACAATATTCATAATATTCAAATTAAGCAAATTGACATACGGCTAATACAAATCATCAAAGCTAGCGTTCTCGCCGGTACATTTATATGAAGAAGAAAGCAGGCGTACCATGAATCAAATCGATCACCTATGGATCGTCATCTGCGCGTGCTTTGTTTTCTTTATGCAGGCGGGTTTCATCTGCTATGAGGTTGGTTTCGTCCGCCCGAAAAACGTCGTCAGCGTCGCCATCGAAAACATCATCGCGTTTGTCATCGCGACGCTTGCCTTCTGCCTCGTCGGCTTTGCATTTATGTTTGGGCAGACGCAGGGGGGACTGATCGGCGGAAGTAACTGGCTTTTGCAAAATCTAGGGGGCGATTACGACTATATCTTCGTACTCTACGAGCTCATGTTTGCCGGAACCGCTGTTACCATCTTTGCAGGAAGCATGTCTGAGCGTACCAAGCTTAAGGCGCTGGTGATTGCTGCAATCATCACAGGAGCCGTGATTTATCCGATCTTCGGGCACTGGGTTTGGGGCGGAAATTACACCGCGCAACACACGTTCCTGAGCGATCTTGGATTCATGGACTTTGCTGGCGCAACCGTGGTGCACTCGACTGCCGGTTGGGTAGCGCTGGCGGGTATCATCGTGCTTGGCCCCCGCAAAGGGCGCTGGGACGAAAACGGAAAACCAAAGCGCATGGGGCGCTCTAATATACCCTTTGCCGCGCTTGGAACATTTATCCTTTGGTTTAGCTGGTTCGGCTTTAACGGCGGAAATCTGTTTGAATTCAACGACAAGGTCGGTCTGATTCTGCTCAATACCAATATCGCCGCGGCCACCGGCGTCGTCGGTGCGACGATTGTAACCCGCATTATTGCGCGGGATCAGAGCATTATGGAGGCGGTGTTCAACGGCGCGCTGGGCGGGCTCGTTGCCATCACCGCAAGTTCCGATATCCTCACGCTGTGGCAGGCGGCGCTCGTCGGCCTGATTGCTGGCGGCGCAACCGTGCTCGGAAGCCTGCTCCTGCTCAAGCTCAAGATTGACGACGCGGTCAACGCCGTACCGATCCACGGAATCGGCGGAGCCTGCGGCGCGATCCTCTGTGCGGTCTTCGCCGCGCCGGACAAACTGATTCTGCCGACGCGGCTTGGTCAGATACTGGTGCAGCTGTTTGGCGTCGGCGTGAATTTCGTTTGGGCGTTTGGCATCGGGCTTATTATGTTCATCATAATCGACAAGACAATCGGCCTGCGCGTTTCCGATGAAGAGGAAGAAAAAGGCCTCAACGTCGTGGAGTTTTCGGATATCTCCTCCTGGCTGGAGCATCTCAAAGAAGAGCATTACGAGCAGCTCACGCAGGACCTCTACAGCACGATTCAAAAACAGAATATTGACTTACAGCGGCAGAGCGACCTATTGGTTGCTACGCAAGAGAGGGAGCGACAAAGTATCGCGCGGGATCTGCACGACGGCGTTGGCCAGTCTCTGGTCGCGCTCAAGATAAACCTCGGTTTGTTTCCGTTCAAGCCGGCGGATGACGCGCTGAAAAAGCATGCGGGTAAAACGATCAAGATGGTGGATGAGGCGATTGCCGAAATCCGGAATGTGATTGGCAATCTCGAACCCGTCGCTCTCAAAAAAGAAGGTCTCTCCGTGAGCATCAAGGGCATCTGTGACAAGCTGGAGAAGATCAGCAACATCCGTTTTCACTGCACTATTACGGACGCAATGCCCGCCTGGAACGAAACCGAGGAGCTCAATATCTATCGCATTGTGCAGGAGTGCATAACGAACATTATCAAACACTCCGGCGCTACGGATGTGGACATCAATATGCTCACGCTCAACAGCAACCGCTTCCTCATCAGCGTGATTGACAATGGCAGAGGCTTCAACCTGCAAACCGTGGATTCCGGCTTTGGACTGACTTCGATCAAAGAGCGCAGCGCCATGCTCAACGCCAGAATCGTGATCGACAGCGCGGAAGGCGGCGGGACAAGAGTGATTTTAGAGGTGCCTTATGAATAAAATTAGAGTATTTCTGGCGGATGACCATAAGATTCTGCGCGAATCGCTGGTTATTTTGCTCTCGCAAAAAGAGAGTATCGAGGTGGTCGGCGCGGCGGGCGACGGGCTGGAGGCATACCGGAAAATTCTGGAACTCAAGCCTGATATTGCCGTGCTTGATATCTCCATTCCGCACCTCAACGGCCTCGATCTGGCTGAAAAGCTCAAGGTTGAGATGCCGGAGGTGAAGGTCGTGATCCTCACCATGCACAAGTCCGGTGAATTCGTCAGCAAGGCGCTCTGCGCCGGCGTTCGCGGTTATGTGCTCAAGGACAATGCGCTCGAGGAACTCATTGAGTGCATCGAGCTTGTGTCTGAAAGAAAGATCTATCTGTCGCAGGATATCACGGGTATCGTGGTGGACGGCTTTGTGAATAACAGCCGCGAAAATCCTGATTCGGGGGAAAACGCCGTCTCTCCGCGCGAGAAGGAGATCCTCCAGCTACTCGCGGAAGGAAAGTCCAACAAGGATATCTCCGACCTGCTCAACCTGAGCATTAAGACCGTTGAAACGCACCGCTCAAACATCATGCGAAAGCTTGGGTTTCACAACATTACGGATCTGGTACTGTATGCGGTTCGGAATCACTTGATCGAGCTGTAGGGTACAGACAACCCCCTATAACTTTACAGGGTTTCATCACGATAATTCAGATTTCGCCGCATATGGCAATTCCGGCAAATTCGATAGAATGTCTCTATCTCATCAAAGGTGGAGGCATTTCTTATTATGATCAATTCTGGAGATACTGCGTTTGTATTGATCTGTGCGGCGATGGTGTGCTTTATGACGCCCGGCCTTGCTTTTTTCTATGGCGGGTTGGTGCGCAAAAAGAACATGCTGACCATCATGATGCAGAGCTTCATCGCCTTGGGCGTTGTCGCACTCATCTGGTTTATCTGCGGGTTTAGTCTCGCTTTTGGAACGGATGTAGGCGGCGTAATCGGCAACCTGCAATATGCGTTCCTCAACGGCGTTGGCATGGAGCCGAACGCAACATACGCGGCAACCATTCCGTTTGCGGCGTTCTTTTTGTTCCAGCTCATGTTCGCGATCATTACGCCGGCCTTGATTACGGGCGCGTTTGCCGACCGCATGACGTTTAAAAGCTACCTGATCTTTCTTTCGCTCTGGTCGCTGCTGGTCTATGTGCCATGCGCGCATTGGATTTGGGGCGGCGGATTTTTGCAGCAGATGGGTGCCGCCGACTTCGCGGGCGGTATCGCAATCCATACCAGCGCGGGCATCGCGGCTCTGGTTACGGTTCTCGTGCTCGGCAAGCGCAAGATGCAAAAGGGCGAGGACGCCAAGCCGGGCAGTCTCACGCTGTTTGCGATCGGCACGGCGATTCTCTGGTTTGGCTGGTTTGGCTTTAACGGCGGCAGCGCGCTGGCAGCAAACGGCAAAGCGGCGATCGCATTTGTCAACACTGCGCTTGCTGGCGGCGTGACCATGATCACCTGGCTTGCCATCAGCTGGAATCATACCAAGCATCCGAGCATCGCTGAAGCGCTCACGGGCGCGGTTGCCGGGTTTGTTGCCATTACGCCTGCGGCAGGCTATGTTTCCCCCTGGGCGGCGGTACTCATTGGACTCGCGGCAGCATTTGTCTGCTACGGTGCCGTGCAGTTCCGGCGCAAAAAGGGTCTGGATGATGCGCTGGATGTGGTGGGCGTACATGGTATCGGCGGCATTCTCGGTTCTCTGCTCGTTGGCGTCTTTGCGCAGCAGGCGATCGGCGGCGTGGATGGATTGGTTGCCGGTAATGCACATCAACTGCTCGTTCAGTTGATCGCGGTTGCCATAGTCGCCGCGTATTCGGCGGTCATCACGTTTGTTCTGCTCAAGGGAATCAATCTCTTTACGCCGATTCGCGTTTCGGACAAACTGGAAGCAGCCGGGCTGGACACGGAGTTTCAGGAAGCAGCGTAACGCATACCCGGTAGAGTTCAGCAAAAATAAGAATTAATTAAAATACTCGTCATGTATATGCGGTCGATCACAGTATAAACAAAAACAACATAAGACCTCCTGCATGACGGGGGGTCTTTCAATATGTGCTGAGAGATGGCGCCATTCTTTATGTACAACTTAGAGTAGAAAATTTATAATTTTTGACTCTACAAGCACTTCTGGGCTGCAATATTCAGCATTAGATTGAGGCGAGATGCATTGACGATTTCGTTGCGCGTGTATATATTGGAAATAGATCTCATGCTCTTGTAAGAGAAACATCTCACCGTTAAAGCTGAACGGTCGGTCGATGAACTTCGATCGAATCAAATTCAAATTCCAAAAGAGGAGTACAACAAATTGAACCTACTGTCAATTGACTCTCCCATCATGCGCTTCTTAGAGCGTGTGTTTGACCTCATCGTGCTCAATCTCTTAACGCTCTTTCTCTGCATCCCGCTCGTCACCGCAGGCGCGGCGATGACCGCGCTGTACAAAACCCTCTTTGACATTCGCCAGCAAAAGGGGCGTACCGTCATTGGTTTCTGGCAGACGTTTCGGGAGGAGTTTCGCCCTGCGATGCCGCTCGGGCTGCTCGTGATTCTGGCACTGGTTGCCTATTGCGGGTATCTCTATCTGCTTTATTCACAACTTTCGGCGGAGCGTGCCTGGGCGTGGATTACGGTTGCCGCCATCGGCGCGCTGTACTTTTTCCCGATGTCGTTTGTTTTTCCGCTGTTTGCGAAGTTTCAAAACACCGTGAAGAAGACCATCGTCAATGCGTTTTTCATGAGCATCCGGCATTTTCCTGTGACGCTGCTGTTTCTTGTGATGCAGTGTGCCTGGCCGATCTCTATGCTCCTGATGCCGCAGCAGGCGTCGTATATCTTGCTTGCGTGGCTGTTCGTTGGCATCTCGCTGCCGGCCTATCTCGCCAGCGGGCTGTTTTTGCGGGTATTTAAGCAATATGCGGAGATGGAATGAGCCTATCACCTGAGCGTTAAGGCTAAACAAGTTTGACAACAAATCCTAATAAGAAAGAAAGTGTTGAAAACGAGTGAATCTGTTTTCAAAACGGGATATCTTTGCTTGATGAAATTGTGTTTCCCCGCCAGAGGCGGTATTCTAACATTGGAATGACATATCCATCAAACTTGCCAATCCGAGCAGATCACGGGGAGGCGATCAAATGAAAAATCGTTCCTTGTTTCATATGAAAAAGCGCGCATTTGTCCGTCAAATTATTCTTTATCTGGCTGCGTTGGTGGTTCTGCTGGCTGTCGTGCTGGTGGTGTATGCCACGTCGTCTTATTCTATTTTGCGCGGCGAAATCGAGCAGAGTGCGGAAAACTTCCTTCAGGTGTACGGTGGAGAGCTGAAAAGCCGTGTACAGCAGATGGATCGCGTGATGCAAAACCTACTGGTGCAAAACTATACCGAATTGCAGATCATTCGCGGCGCGGAGGAATCCAAGCGCGTCTATGCGGCTCTCGATATTAAGAACTATATTACAGATTTATTGCGCAGCGACGACACGGTCGGTTGTATCGTGGTTGCGGACGTGAAATATGACGTTTGCGTGGATGCGGCAGCGATAACGCTGAACTATTGGGATCGCTACGCCATGCGGGAATACGCAACCGCCTGTGCGCGCGGGGACGAAACGCCGGTTGGCTGGTCGTTTATTTCCCTCAACAACCGGACATATCTGACCAAATCGTATATCTACAACGGGCGCGCGGTCAGCGCATTTACGAGTACAGACGACGTGCTCGCGACCATTCCGCTTGGCGACTACGGCAAGCAGACATTTGTGCTGACCAACGCGGAAAACATCGTCGCGGATGCGGCTGGGGAACCACTTCCCCGGTTGAAAGCGGGACAACCGATGAACATCAGCTCGTCTGCACGGACCCTCGTGGTGAGCTATTCGGTCTTTCCGGGGCAGATTTTCCTGCACTCCGTGGTGCAAAACCTCAGCGTTTGGCGGCAGATTCGCAGTAGCACCACTGTTGCGCTAGCTGCTATCGTGTTTACGATCTTCTTCGGGTTTTTGTTGATTCGTTATGTGCGCAAGCAGATGATTCTGCCGATGAACGTAATCACCGAAGGCATGCAGCGAATTGACAAAGGCGAATATGACTTGCGCATTGAGGGCGAGTTTGACACCAGCGAGTTTTCGCACCTCAAGGAAACTTTTAACAAGCTCATGGATGAGGTCGTCAACCTCAAAATTCAGAGTTATGAAAAGATCATCTCGCTGAAGGATATGGAGCTTCGCAGTATCCGCCTGCAGATCAAGCCGCATTTCTTCCTCAACGCCATCAGTACGCTTTCGAGCATGAACAGCCAGGGGCGCGGCCAGCAGATCAAGGGATATGTCGAGTCGCTCAGCAAAAATATTCGATATATGTTCAAGTCCGGCCTGCACACGGTCACCGTAAAGGAAGAAATCCGCCACATCGAGAACTATTTTGACATGCAGGCGTTCAAATACCCCAACTGCGCGTTTTATTTCATCGATCTGCCCGCGGCGCTGGAAAGCTGGCGCATTCCGCAGATGCTGATTCAAACTTTTGTGGAAAACGAGTTTAAGTACGCAATCTCGATCGATACGGTGCTCACGGTGCTCATCAAGGTGAGCCTGAGCGAGCGAAACGGGCAGGAGATGCTACTCATCGAGATCGAGGATGACGGCAAGGGTTACCCGCGCGATGTGCTCCGCTATATGAACGGAAACGGCAAGCCGAAGACCGACGACGGTTCCCGCGTGGGATTATGGAGCGTGAAGCGCATGATGTCGCTCATGTACGAGCTAGAAGACCTGCTGGAGCTCAAAAACATAGAACCCCACGGCTGCCTCAACCGTATCTGGGTTCCGGCGGAGCCGGTGCACGAGTTTACGGACGAAGGCGAAACTGAGGAACTTTGATCAGAACGAGACGAAAACAATAAGGTGGTGTGGCGCATGCGGCTTTTGATTGTCGATGACGATGTCCCAACCGTAGAAACGGTTTGGGATTCTATCGCGTGGCGCGACATCGGCATTGCGGAGGTCGAAATCGCGCACAGCGTTTCGCAGGCAAAGGCTGTTGTTGAGCGCGCAAGTGTAGATATCATCATCAGCGACATCGAGATGCCGCAAGGAAGCGGCCTCGATCTGCTCGCCTGGATTCGCCAGCGTGGTGAGGAGACGGAGTTTATCCTGCTGACCTGCCACGAGCGGTTTGACTATGCCGCGCACGCCATCAAGCTCGACGCCGCGGAATACCTCGTGAAACCTTTTGACGCGGAGATCATGCAACTTTCGCTCAAGCGCGTGATTGCGAAGATTTCCGAAGCACAGCGCATGCGTGAAAAGAGCGAATATGGCGAGTGGCACAGCAAAAACCTGCGGCAGGAGCAGCTCTATTTCTGGCTCTCGCTCTACAGTGGCGTTGTCGCCAGCGGGCACGAGTCGATTCAGCATGAGATTGCCGCGCGAAAACTCCCGATTGATACGAAACAGAAATTCCGCTTGATCGTTACAAAGATTACGGACTACGATCGTCCGCTCGAGGACATCGGCAACGACCTGTTTTTTTTCCTGCTGGAGAACATCCATTCCAGCTTGATCTGCCTTGCGGAGGAAAACGAGAGCGTTGTGCGCCGCGTGGGCGACACGGGGCTTTGGTTTATGACAACTGTTTTGGACGCGCCGGAAGAGGAACTGATCGCCCGATGCGAGCAGGTGACCGCCGCCTGCGCGGAGCGCGCGCGCGTCAAGGCGACCTGCTGCGTGGGCTGCGCCTGCGCCATCGAGGAGCTGCCGGAGAAACATCATCAGTTGCACCGCATGATTCAGCGCAGCGCGGCATTTTACGGTCAGGCATTTTCGGAGAGCGGCGCACTCGGCGTTTCCTGCGGCGAACCGGTGATACTCGATCTGGAGCGACTCGAAAAATGGCTGATCGAGCGGGACAAAATCTCGGTTTTGACCTACATTAAGGACGTGCTGAAAATCCGCACTGACAACCGCACGCTCAATGAGCGGAGTATGTTTTTGATGAAGCAGGAGATTTTGCAGGCGGTCTATGGTTATCTCTCCGAGTGCGGCATTCAGGCGACGCTGCTCTTTCACGACGAAAACTCCATGCGCTTATCCGATCTTGCGACGCAGTCCGCGGTTGATATGATCCGCTGGGTCAACTATCTGCTGGAGCGCGCCTATGATTATGAGGAAGAGGTGCGTAAGGCGAGCGGACTCATCGAGCGCATCAACGCCTATGTGCACGAGCACTTCAGCGAGCAACTGGATCGAAACGAAATCGCGGGCGCGTTTCACTTGGCTCCCGAATACCTTGCCAAGCTCTATCGAAAGAAGACGGGAGTCTACCTGAAGGACTATATCCGCGAATACCGCGTGGAGCAGGCAAAGCGCCTGCTGCGGGACAAAGACGTGCTGGTCAGCGATGTGGCGGGCGCAGTCGGTTTCGATAACTTCAGCTATTTTTCGACCATCTTCCGCAAATACGTCGGCGTGACGCCGAATGAATACCGCCGCGGAGAATGAAGCCAACCTCTCAAGAGCGCGTTCTGACAAGGGCGAACAAGCCAACGATACCGCAAGATTGCACTTCGCGCGTGAGGGCACGCGTGTACATAACAAGAAGCAAACGCCAAAAAACGCTAGCGCATCCTGCCCCGAACGGTTTTTAAACCGGGGAAAGGGAGGCGTGATTTGTCATACCCACGCGGACTTAACATAAACTTAACATTCACTCGTTTTCAAAATAAGTGCGCTCAATTTCGAAAGAGTGATTTCTCGCATCTTGCTATACTCGAAGTATCAAAAAAGGAGGATACCTGTGATGAAACTGACCAAACGTCTTTTTGTTCTCGCAATGGCAGCCCTCATGGTGTTCGGCATGTTCGCCTGCAAAGCAGCGACACCCGCGACAACCGAGCCCGCAACCACGAGCGATTCCACAGCGGCAGCTCCGGCCACTGAGGAACCCAAGGCCATCGAAAAAGTGGTCTATGCTTACGCAACGTTCAACAACATTCCCACCGACGAAACCTTAGCTACGGTGGAAGATGCAATCAACGCCATCACCCGCGATAAGATCGGCGTCGAAGTGGAACTCAAGCCCATCGTGATCTGGGACTACTCCAGCACTGTCAGCCTCGCGCTGCAGGGCGGAGAGAAGATTGACGTCTTCCAGAGCCTTGGCGATCTGAGCACAGCAATCAGCACCGATATGTGCCTTGACATCACCAACATCGTGGACACCTGCGCGCCGGAAACCAAAGCCCTCATCGGCGACAAATGGCTCGCGGCCTGCTCCTCCGACGGAAAACTCTACGGTTTCCCGACCTATAAGCCGATCGCGCTGACCCAAATGGTCATCTACCGTCAGGACATCGCGGATGCCCTCGGCATCGACATGAGTAAGATCAACACCGTCAGCGATTTGACCGCGGTTCTCGAACAGGTCAAAGCGGCAAATCCGGATATGACGCCGGTTGCTGCCGTCAACCAGGGCAACCTCGGCCTTTCCCCGCAGAATGTGGACTACCTCACGGACAGCATGTATGCCCCCAAGGGCGTGCTGATCGGCGACGATCTCAAGGTTGTGGACTATTTCGCATCGTCTGAGTTCGCGACCATCTGCAACCTCGCGCGTGACTGGTACAACAAGGGCCTCGTCATGAAGGACGCAGCCACCACCTCCAGCACCGCGGCGGAGCTCATGGCCTCTGGTAACTACTTCTGCTATATCGCATCCTACAGCTATCCGGAAGCAGACACCGCAGCTTCTCTGGAAGCGCAGTGCGGCGGATTTGACCTCGGCGCAAAGACGGTCGGCTCTGCATTCCTCGACACCTCCTCCATCAATGCGCTGACCTGGATGGTCTCTTCCACGAGCGACGCGCCGGAAGCCGCGGTGAAGTTCCTCAACCTCACGTTCACGGATCCCGAAATCACGAACCTGATCATCTACGGTCTCAAAGATCGCGACTATGTCCTGAGCACGGACGGCTTTATGAGCTATCCTGAGGGACAGGATGCCACGACCGTGCCATACACCTCGCAGCTTTCCTGCGGCACGCTGGGCAACTTCTTCATCATGTATCCGATGGCGGGCACTAATGTGGACTCCCTCGCCTGGGAGCTGGAACAGAACCAGAGCGCCAAGACCTCTGTTGCCATGGGCTTCACCTTTGACAACAGCAACGTCAAGACAGAGTATACCGCGGTCACCAATGTGATCGAGCAGTATGTCTATGGCCTCGTCTGCGGCAGCGTTGACCCCACAACGGAAATCCCCGTCTTCCTCCAGAGACTGGAAGAAGCTGGAATGGGCGCCATTATCGCCGAGAAGCAGACGCAGCTCGACGCTTGGGCAGCAAGCAAATAAACACCAGACCTCTTACGAGAGCGTTTCAACGGGAGCGGAAGGGCACGCACCTTTCCGCTCCCGCATCCGTGCCAAGGCACCTGCGCCGCGCAATCATCTAAGACCGGAGGCAGTTCAACTATGTCGAAAAAAAAGAAAAAACAAAAGCGGTCAAGCAGTGCTCCTCTGCTGCTGATCGCAGCACCGGGCATTCTGTACCTGCTGATCAATAACTATATTCCAATGTTTGGCGTCTTTCTGGCGTTTAAGGACTTCAACTACAAAAAAGGCATCTTCGGCAGCGCTTGGTGCGGGTTGGACAACTTCAAGTTCCTCTTCAAAACGCACGATGCTTGGGTGATGACGCGCAACACGCTTTTGTATAACTTAACGTTCATCATCATTGGCACTCTCGCCGCAATCTTCGTGGCGGTGCTGATGTATGAGTTGGGGCAGCGTACCCGTGTGAAATTTTTTCAGTCGATCATGCTATTGCCAAACCTATTAAGCTGGGTTGTCATCGGATTTATCGTCTACGCGTTTCTCAACGCGGACACCGGCTTTATCAATAACACCGTGCTCAAGGCGCTGAACATCGAACCGATCTCATGGTACAGCACCACAAAACCCTGGCCATTTATAATCATCGTAACCTATCTTTGGAAATACGTCGGGTTCAGCTCGATTATCTATATGGCGAGCATCTCCGGCATCGATAAAGGCATCTTCGAAGCGGCGCAACTCGATGGCGCAAGCAAGATGCAGCAGATTTTCAAGATCACCCTGCCGATGCTCAAACCAACCATCATCATCCTCACGCTGATGTCCATCGGGCGTATCTTCTATTCGGACTTCGGCTTATTCTATCAGGTGCCGCAGAACTCCGGCCGCCTCTTTGAGGTGACGCAGACCATCGATACCTATGTGTATCACGGCTTGATGGAGCTCAAAAATATCGGCATGTCGGCAGCTGCCGCGCTGTATCAGTCCGTTATCGGCTTCCTGCTCGTGCTGGGCGCAAACGCGCTGGTGCGCAAGGTAGACCGCGAAAACGCGCTGTTTTAAGGGAGGGGGAGCATATGAAAAAACAATTCAGAGACGACGCAACCAGTTTCCGCCGCGGCTCCACCATCATTCTCAGCGTGCTGGCGTTCTTAATCCTTCTGCCAGTGGTGTTGGTGGTCATCGCGTCCGTGACCGACGAGAACGCGCTGATTTCAGCGGGATACACATACTTCCCGTCAAAGCTCAGCCTGGATTCCTACTATTACATGATCAAGCAGAGCGCAATGATCCTGCGTGCCTATGGCGTGACGATCACGGTTACCTGCGTGGGCACGACCATCAGCGTGTTGATCACCACGATGCTGGCGTATCCCATGTCGCGCCCGACTTTTCGCTATCGCAATGTGCTCGCGTTCTTCGTGTTTTTCACGATGCTGTTCAACGGCGGCATCGTCGCATCCTACATCATGTGGACACGCGTGTTTCAGATCAAGGACACGATCTGGGCGCTTATCATACCGAACTATCTCGTCACGGCGTTCAACGTGTTTCTCGTGCGCAATTACTTTGTGACTTCTGTGCCGATTTCCATCATAGAGTCTGCACAGATCGACGGCGCGAGCGAGCTGAGGATTTTCTTCAAGATTATGCTGCCACTGGCGATCCCATCCGTCGCGACCATCAGCCTCTTTACAGGCCTCATCTACTGGAACGACTGGGTCAACGGCTTGTATTACCTGACGGATGCGAAGCTTTACGGCATCCAGAACCTGCTGATTCGCATCATGAACAATATACAGTTTCTCAAGGTCGGCTCCAACGTTGCCCTGCTGGGCACGATGAACGTAGACTTGCCGGGTACTTCGGTGCGCATGGCGATGGCTGTCATCGGCATCCTGCCCATCGTGATCATCTATCCCTTTGTGCAGAAGCACTTCATCAAAGGTGTCGTACTTGGCGCGGTAAAAGGGTAAGTCAGAGCAAATGTCCCGCTAACAACCCAAACCCCGCGTAAATGCGGGGTTTTTCTAGGAAAGAGGAGTAAAACAATGAACGTTCGAGAGATTAAGGATGCAATCATCCGAAAGACAGGTGCGCCAATATTGCCGGAAGAACGCACCTGCGACAGGCTGATTTCAGGCAGTTGGGTCACAGAAGTAACCAAGATTGCCACCACGTTTATGGCGACGGTGGATGTCATCCGCCGCGCAGCAGAAGCGGGCGCAAATCTCATCATCACGCATGAGCCGACGTGGTTTACCGGTATGGACGGCACGGACTGGCTGCAGGAGGACGAAGTTTACCTCGCGAAAAAGGCATTGATCGAGCGGCACAACATCGCCATCTGGCGTTTTCACGACCATATGCATATGGCAACCGAGGACGGTATCTTCCGCGGATTTGAGCAGGAAACCGGCTGGGACAAATACCGCATGGCGCCACCGACAACCGATACACTCGGCTTTGGCGTCACCGGAAAGCCCGACGGCTGCTACGAAATTCCCGAAACGACGCTGCGCGGGCTTAGCGAATTCTTTCAAACGAAATTTCAGATGCCCGTGATTCAGATTATCGGCAACCCGGAGATGAAGGTTTCCCGCGTGGGCGTGCTGCCCGGCGGCGGCAGCCTTGGGCTGGGTACAGAGCAGATGCCGATGCGCTACATGCGCCTGAGAAACGCGGATGTGCTGGTTTGCGGGGACATCACGGAGTGGACGCTGCCTGCCTATGTGCGGGATGCTTCTCAGCTTGGCCTCAACCGCGGCATTCTCGTGCTCGGGCACGAGCGCAGCGAGGAGCCGGGGATGAAGCGCCTAGGCGACTGGCTGGAAGATATCGTAAATGGTACGCCTGTCGTTTTTCTGGACGCGGAGGAACCGTTTACCTATCTTTGAATCAGTGGATTGACGGAAAGCCGTGCGTGCGTTTGCGTTGTGTGCAAAACGAGGACAGAAAACGAAAAGAAATCGCCGGAAAATCGATAGCACTGCGCGAAACAACCGTGATATGATTTTTTTGTGAAAATAGATTAAATCACTTTGCATGAGTTTTCTGGAAGTTTTTTGAGTGACGTTATTGATTGGTTCAATTTTCCACATCCTCGGATAAAGTCTTCACCATACTGTTCCATTCTGGAGGAAAAACTAGATGGCTGTGATCAACTGCGATTATTTTTCGATGGCGCGCAGGGGCTTTGTCTCCTTCAACGCGATTCTTCCCGTAGAGCGCCCGCCGGAAGGGAACGAGCCGCCGTCTTCTACCAGCGGGCCGTATCCGACGCTCTATCTGCTGCACGGTTTCTCCGGCAACCGTAACGACTGGATCGTCAACACGCAGATTGCGGCGCTGGCGGCGCAGCGCGGCTATGCGGTCATTATGCCGGATGCGCGAAACAATTTTTATCTCGACATCGAAGAATCGCTGGAATACTGCGGCGAATTCATCGGGCGCGAACTGGTGGATGTGACGCGCAGGATGTTTCCGCTGTCCCATAACCGCGAGGATACCGTCATCGGCGGCATCTCGATGGGCGGCTACGGCGCGGTGCGAAACGGGCTGAAATACGCGGATACCTTCGGTGCGATCCTCTCGCACTCCGCCGCGCTGATTACGAGCGAGGTGGCGAGCATGAAGGAAGGCGAGGGCAACTTTATGGCGCCGTACGCATATTATCGCCACACGTTTGGAAACCCGAAAGAGTTGCTTGGCTCGGATAAAGATCCGATGCATTTGGCAACCGAGCGAATCAAGGACGGCACCGCGCCGAAGCTGTTTCTCGCCTGCGGATCGGAAGATTTTCTCTACGAACGCAATTGCGAGTTTCACGCGCATCTGGAGCAAATCGGCTATGAGCACACCTGGTGGGTCAAACCCGGCGTGCACGACTATGAATTTTGGAATGCATCGCTCCCCGCGAGCCTTGACTGGCTTGCAGGTCAACGGGGATAACCGCCATGAAGCTGGAAGCGGAACGCGTGCTCAAACTTCATGTGGAGGTCGGCGAGCCAAAACACGTCGGCGACACCGGCGCGGGGAAGCTGATGATCATTCCGATCACCGGCGGAAACTTTGAAGGGGAAGCGCTGCGCGGACGGGTTTTACCCGGCGGCGCGGACTGGAGTACGCAGCTAGATGGCGGAGTCGCACATGTCCACGCGCGCTACTGGATCGAAACCGACGACGGCGCGATCATCGCCATCGAGAACGAAGGATTTTATAACCAAATTCGCGCGGACGCTGTGATTCGCGCCACGCCGCGCTTTACCTGCGACATCAACGGAAAATACGCTTTTTTAACGAAAGATGTTTACGCGGCGGAGCTCGCAAGTGCCGGTAAAAATGCGGTGGATATTTTGGTCTATCGCCTACGCTGACGCGCGGAACTATCTCTATGGAGGAACGAATGAAACTAACGGCAAAAGATTGCCTATCACGTCTGCGCTGGTCGGGGCGGACGCTCTACGACGCAACGCACGACGCGCTGTTTTTCAACTGGACCTGCGCGGGCTTTACCCTGCGCTTTTTTGGCTCGCGGATTACGATGGACGCGGTTGCCTTTGGCGAGTCTTATCCCGGTGAAGCGGACAGCCTGCCTTGTTTTGCGCTGTTTCTGGACGGGGCAAAAGAGCCCGCACGAATCTTCACCCTTTCAGCGGGCGAGCAGACGATAACGCTCTTCGAGAGCGAAACAGCAGCAGAACACACGTTGACCTTCGTCAAGCGCTCCGAAGGCTCCAAAGGAAGAGCGGGTTTACGCGCGCTCAATCTCGAAGGGGAATTGCTTCCTAATGCGACCGAGGCAAAACGGCGAAAAGTCGAATTTGTTGGAGATTCCATCACCTGCGGCTTTGGCAACGAGATGCCGCCGGAGGCCACGCAATTTTCGGCGGAGCAGGAAAACGGGCTTCTCTCTTACGGTGCGGTTGCATCGGAGTTGCTCAACGCGGAGAGCCGATTCATCTGCGCCTCCGGCATTCCGCTCTGCTGGGCGCGGGATGAAGCGTATCGCATGATGCTGCCCTGGGCGCCGGACTTTCAGCCGCCCATGCGCACGATGGAAGGTTACTACGAATTCGCGGATCGCTTTCACGAAGAAAGAGAAGGCAAGACGGAGGGTTTCACACCCTGGGACTTCTCCCGCTTTGTGCCGGACGCGGTGGTCATCAACCTCGGCACAAACGACGCGTTTCGCATCCGCGTTTCTGGCAACGATCCCGCCGAGGATGCGCATTTTCAGGCGCGATATGTCGCGTTTTTAGAGCGTGTCCGCGCGCTGAACGGCGAAAAGGCGTGGCTTGTTTGCACACTCGGTTCGATGGATTATTATCTTTATGATACGATTGAGAAAGCAGCTGCCCAATACCGCGCGAAAACAGGTGACGAGCGCGTCGTCTGCTTCAAATTTGGCGCAATCGACCCGTGGGGCGAGGGATTGGGCGGACTTGGCCACCCGAATGCAAAAACGCAGCAACGCATGGGGAGAGAACTTGCGGCGTTGTTGGAAACGCTGATTTAGGAGAAGTAAAATGATAGATCTGTCGATTTTTTCGCGCGACTGGACACCGCCAGCCATCCCAAATGAGATTCCGCACGGGGACATGCCGGGAGATAAGGTATCGATCAACGAGGGGCACGTCGCAAAGGCGAATGTGATCTTTCCGCGTTTGCTTGCGCTGCTGCCGGATGTGCTTGCGCAAAATCCCGCACACAAGGCGGTGATCTCGGTCTGCGGTGGTTCCGGCGTGGGCAAGAGCGAAACTGCCTCGCTGTTGAGCTTTTACCTCAACCAATTTGGAATCGGCGCCTATACGCTCTCTGGCGACAACTATCCGCACCGGATTCCGCTTTTCAACGATGCGGAGCGGCTGCGCGTGTTTCGTGTTTCAGCGCTGCGCGGATTGATCAAAGCAGGAGAATACGACGCCGCGCGGGCGGATTCTCTTGCGAAACTGATGCAGGAAGGTAGAGAAGCCGACCCGGCATTACGGGCGGAATATCCGTGGCTCACGACCTATCAACAGGCGGGGAGACTTGGACTTTCCGGCTATCTTGGCACGCAGAACGAGATCGATTTTGCAGAAATTTCCGCAATTCTAGCGCAATTCAAGAGTGGTTCAGAATCGATCTTTCTCAAACGCATGGGACGCGAAGAGACCGCGCTCTGGTATGACCGCGTCGAGCTGCAAAACATTTCCGTGCTCGTGGTCGAGTGGACGCACGGCAACAACGACCTGCTGGCGGGCGTGGACATTCCGATTTTGCTCAACAGTACGCCGGAAGAGACACTGGCGCACCGCAAGTTGCGCGCACGGGATGGCGCGCCGGATAGCCCCTTTACCACGATGGTGCTGGAGATTGAACAGAGACTATTACAATCACAGGCGCACAAGGCGAAGATCGTCGTGAGCAAGAGCGGCGAACTGCTCACGCCGGAGCAAATGCAAGAGTTGAGCGCGGAGTAAGAAACGACATGCAAAACGAAAGTAAAAACGCTTCTCCTCTCGGCGGGGCAATGCTGAATCTCTATCCCGACAGTCTGGGCGAAAATCTGAGTGAAGCCGCTGCATTTTTAAATAAGAGTGCGGTGCGCGGCGCGTTTTCCGCGCTCTATGTGCTGCCGAGCCTGTTTCACTCCGACCTTGACCGCGGATTCTCCGTGATTGACTACGGCATCGAGGAGACCCTCGCGACGCAAGCCGATCTGGACGCAATTCGCGCGGGCGGGGTATCCCTCAAGCTCGATTTTGTACTCAATCATGCCTCCGTGCAGTCTCCGCAGTTTCAGGATATGATCGCGCGCGGGGACGCTTCTCCTTACCGCGATTTTTTCATCGATTGGAACGCGTTCTGGCAGGGGAAAGGCGTGCAGACGGAACGAGGCTTTGTTCAGCCGGAGGCGGAGTTGATTGCAGATATGTTCTTCCGCAAGCCCGGACTGCCGATTCTCATGGTGCGCTTTCCGGATGGGACAGAGCGCCCGTATTGGAACACGTTTTATCAGGAGATTCGCTATCCGCGCCTGAGGGCAGAGGATTGGGCGAATATTCTGTCGCTCTCGCTGCACCAAGCCGAAACGTTGGCGCAGCACGTCAACGCCGCGCTGGACGCGGGCAAGAAACCCGCCGAGATCGATTGGCCGTCGGGAACTGCCGAAGCTGCAATCAACGCGTTGGAATCGCGCAGAAGCTACCTCGGCCAGATGGATTTGAATGTGAAAGAACCGCTCGTTTGGGCGTTTTATGGCGAGACGCTGCAAAAGCTCGCCTCTTATGGCGCGAAGATTGTGCGGCTCGATGCGTTTGCCTACGCCTCTAAGATCGCGGGCAGGAGAAACTTTTTCAACGAGCCGGAAACCTGGCAGATGCTGGAGCGTCTGCGCGGCATGGCGGCAGATCAGGGGCTCATGCTCCTGCCGGAGATCCACGCTACCTATGCGGAGCAGACGTATGCCGAGATCGCCAAGCGCGGCTACATGACGTACGATTTCTTCCTGCCGGGGTTATTGCTGGACGCGCTGGAGACAGGCTCCGGTGCGCTGATCCGTCGCTGGGCGGAGGAGCTCGTTACAAACGATTTCCGCGTGGTCAACATGCTCGGCTGCCACGACGGCATCCCGCTACTGGATTTGCGCGGTCTGGTTCCGGACGAGCGGATTGACGCGCTGATTCAAACCGTGGTCGCCCGCGGCGGCTATGTGAAAAATCTCTACGGGCAAAAGAACGCGTATTATCAGGTGAACGCGACGTATTTTTCCGCATTGGGCGAGAGCGAACAGCGTCTGCTGTTCTGCCGCGCGGTGCAGCTGTTTATGCCCGGCATACCGCAGGTTTGGTATCTTGACCTCTTCGCGGGCAAAAACGATCACGATGCCGTCTCCCGCGCGGGTGCAGGCGGGCACAAGGAGATCAACCGCTCGAATCTATCCCGCGAACGGGTGGAGGACGCGCTACGGCAGGATGTCGTGCAACGTCAGCTGCAACTGCTGCGCCTGCGCAACACTTTCCCCGCGTTTGGGTTTGACGCGAAACTGACGCTCACGCAGCCGGACGAAACGACGCTGGTGTTCGTTTGGGAGAAAGACGGATATTCCGCGAAACTTCGCGCAGATTTCGCGCAGGCTGCTTTTGCAGTCGAGGGGATTGATCCGCTGGGAACTACAGTTTTTTCGATGACAGAAGCATAAATACACGACTAGAGAGGTTACGATGAAGCGAACGGAATTGGAACGGGTTACGCCCGGCGCGGTGGGGGTTTCCGCCGCTGCGATCGAAGCGTTTTTAGATGAGATGGAGTCCGGCTTTACCGAGCCGCATGGCTTGATGATCCTGCGGCACGGCAAGGTCTGCGCCGAGGGATGGTGGTCGCCCTATGCGCCGGGTATCCGCCACGGACTACAGTCGCTCTCGAAAACCTATGCGGCGACGGCAGTCGGCATCGCGTGCACCGAGGGGATTCTGCGGTTGGACGAGCGCGTCTCTGCGATATTTCCGGAGGAGATGCCTGCTGAGGTCTCCGAAAAATTGAGCAAGATGACCGTACGGGACGTGCTCTGCATGGGCACAGGCATGGAGACAATGCCGCGCCCGGGAGCGGACTGGATTCGCGATTTTCTCGCAACTCCCGTGTTGCACGAGCCGGGCAGCGCATTTTTCTATAACAGCACAGGTTCGACGCTGCTCGCCGCGATGGTGCGCAGGCGAACGGGCGAAACACTGATGCAATACCTGAAAACCCGCCTGTTTGACAAAATCGGCATCGACTCGGAGAACCTTCGGTGGACGACCATGCCGGACGGCACAGAGGTCGGCGGCGGCGGACTCTTCGCCACCACGGAAGATAACCTCAGGCTCATGCTGCTGTATCACAACGGCGGCATCTGGGCGGGTCAGAGAATTTTATCCGAAGAATATGTACGTCTGGCCACCAGCAAACAGATCGGCACCGCGAGCGAGGCGGTCGGTAACCCACCCGCGCTAGATAACTTCGTGGGTTACGGGTTCCAGATCTGGATGTGCCGTCACCCCGACTGCTATCGCGCGGACGGTGCATTTGGGCAGTATTCCATCGTAAATCCCAAGCTGGACCTGATCGTTTCGATCAATGAGACGGCGGGCAACGCGCACTGGGCGCAAAAGACGCTGGACTGCGTCTGGCGCTTCTTTGAGCGGCTGGAAGCGGAGCCGTTTGTCGCCGATGAGGCGGCGGACGCGCGGCTAGCGGCGCGTTTGCAGCGGCTTTCTCTCCCGAAACCGGTCTTTCAGCCGCATGGTGCGCGCGAACGACTGGCTGGCTCGTTTGCCACAAGCAACGGCAGGCTCGTCTTTGGCGAAGCGACGGGTAGCATGATGGGCGGGATGCCGTTTCCGCCGGATGTTGCGGGCTGCACGGTGCAGTTTACGGAGAATGCTTGCTTGCTGACGCTCCGGTACGCGGACAAGACGGAGCAACACATCGTGATCGCCATGGATGGCTCGCGCAGGGGAAACGACTATGCCTGTGTGGGTTCGCCGATGTCGCGCGTGCTGCTGAGTGGATATTTTGAAACGCCGGAAAAACTAGTGGTCACCGCGCGCTGGATTGAAACCTGCTTTGAGCAGGAATACTGTCTCTCGCTCGGCGGAGACACGCTCACCTTCTCGCGCAGGGGTACCAACGCTTCGTTTGCGTTTCTTGCAAACCTTGTGCCCTTTGAATGCCTGATGGAGCGCACAAATATTAATTAGGTTTTTTCGCCAGTAGATATGAAATTCTAGAGATTACAATATATTAGTTGTCGTTAAAACCATGGTTTTGCCTAATATTTTGATTGAATTGAATAACGCAGAAACAGTATCAGCATTCGTATGGGTGCTGATATTTATTTGGAATGGCGGAATTTGGATTGCTAACATTTCCCCGCATGATCGCGCTGAACCAGGCAAAAACAATCCGTACCCGACGAAGTACTCTGACAAGCACAGACAAAAGAACGCATTCGTTTGTATATTGAAAAGATGTCGCGTTGTTGTATCATGGCAGAAGGAGGATCCTGATCATGCGCTATGGATATTTTGACAATGAACACCGCGAATATGTCATTGAACGGGTAGATACGCCTGTTTCATGGACAAACTATATTGGAACGAAGGATATGTGCGGGGTTATCAACCAAACCGCAGGCGGATATCTCTTCTCCGGCTCCAGCGAATACCACCGCATCACGCGGTTTCGTCCAAACGGCGTGCCGATGGACTTTCCCGGACACTATGTTTACCTGCGGGACGAAGCGGATGGCGACTTCTGGAGCATCAGTTGGCAGCCGGTTGGGAAACCGCTCGATCAGGCGAAGTACAGCTGCCGCCACGGCCTTTCCTATAGCAAATACCTCTGCGATTATCGCGGCATCCACGCGGAGCAGACGCTCTTTGTCGCGGAGGATGACCCGGTCGAAATTTGGGATGTCGTGGTTCGAAACGATAGCGGAAGGACCCGCAATCTTTCGGCCTATTCCTACTGTGAATTTTCGTTTCACCAGATCGACATGGACAATAGGAATTTTCAAATGAGCCTCTACGCTGCGGGTTCGCGGTATACGGACGGCATCATCGAACACGATTTGTATTATGAAGAGGACGGATATCAGTTCTTCACCTCGAATTTTGAGCCGGATGGTTACGATTGCCTACGGGACTCGTTCATAGGCCCGTACCGCACGGAGCGAAATCCAATCGCGGTGGAGCGCGGCGTTTGCTCTTCCAGCGCGGAACTTGGCGGCAACCATTGCGGGTCGCTGCAAAAGCGCATCACGCTGCTGCCCGGCGAGAGCGTGCGCCTGTTTTTCCTGCTCGGCGAAGGCGGCATTGGGGCAGGCAAAGTCATACGGCAGAAGTATGCCAGCGAGCAGGCGGTGAATGAGCAATTTGCCAAACTTCATCAATTTTGGGACAAAAAGCTCAGCAAACTCCAGATTCAAACCCCCAACGCGGGCATGAACGCGCTGATCAATATCTGGACGCTTTATCAGAGTGAAATAAACGTTATTTTTTCTCGTTTTTCTTCCTTTATCGAGGTGGGCGGGCGCACGGGGCTCGGCTACCGGGACACCGCGCAGGACGCGATGTGCGTGCCGCATAGCAACCCCGATAAGTGCCGCCAGCGCATTGTCGAACTTCTGCGCGCCGAGACAAAGATGGGCTACGGGCTGCATCTCTTTGAGCCGCGCTGGTTTGAGCCGGAAACAAAGAAACAGAGCTTCCGCTCGCCGACCGTGATCCCTTTGCCCGACCGCGCGAGCATTGTACACGGACTCAAGGATGCCTGCTCAGACGACGCGCTCTGGCTCGTGGTTGCAATTGCGCAGTATATCAAAGAAACGGGCGACTTCTCGTTTGCCGCGGAATACGTGACCTATGCCGATGGCGGCGAGGAGAGCGTTTACGACCACCTCAAACGCATTTTGAATTTCTCGGCAGAACAGGTCGGCCAAAACGGTATCTGCAAGGGTCTCCGCGCGGACTGGAACGACTGCCTGAACCTCGGCGGCGGCGAGAGCGCGATGGTGAGCTTTTTACACTATTGGGCGTTGGATCATTTTATCCCGCTTGCCGAAAAACTCGGTAACCTCGAGGACGCGGTGTATTACCGCGCGATGGCGGAGCATGTCAAGTCCGTCTGCGAGCGCGTACTTTGGGACGGCAAGTGGTATATCCGCGGCATCACGGCGGACAACCGAAAGATCGGCACGCATACCGATGAAGAGGGCAAGGTGCATCTCGAGAGCAACACCTGGGCGGTGCTCTCCGGCGTGGCTTCCAAAGAGCGCGGCGAGCAGGCGCTCGCAGCCATCGAGGAGTATCTCTATACGCCCTACGGCATCATGCTCAACGCGCCGCCGTATACCAAGCCGGATGATGGCATCGGGTTCGTCACCCGCGTGTATCCAGGCTTAAAGGAAAACGGCGCGATCTTCTCGCATCCCAATCCCTGGGCGTGGGGCGCGGCCTGTGCGTTGGGTGAAGGCGCTATAGCAATGTCGTTTTATGATGCGTTGTGCCCCTACAACCAAAATGATAAAATAGAGGTACGTCAGGCGGAGCCTTATGTCTACTGCCAATTTGTGGTGGGCAAGGCGCATACGGCGTTCGGGAGAGCAAGGCATCCGTTTATGACGGGGTCTGCGGGCTGGTCCTATTTTGCGGCGACGGAGTACATGCTCGGCATCAAGCCGGACTACGACTGCCTCATCGTAGACCCCTGTGTGCCGCCGGATTGGAAAGAGTTTTCCGTCACACGCGTCTGGCGCGGAGCAACGTATGACATTCATATAACGAACCCCGTTGGCGTTTCCTGCGGGGTCAAGCGGATATTGCTCGACGGCGCGCCGGTGGCGTTTATACCATCACTGACGGCGGGCGCGCGGTGCCGTGTAGAGGTTGAGTTGGGATAAATAAAACCGAGGGAATTTTAACTCGGAACGCAACTATGCAGGCTTCGGGTTTTTCCGGAGCCTGTGTTCTCATAACTACGATACGGGAGGAATTGCACGATGGCAGAGCGAACGATAGGCAAGGGTATTTCCCTCAAGCACGGGCTCATCGCGCTCATCGCGGTCTGCTGGGTGCTGCCGGTTCTCGTGATTCTCACGCTGTCCGGTTTTTTCATCCGCAACAACCTGCAAAGCCGGATTGACGACACGATAGAAACCAGCGTCACGAACGCGATGAATATGACGCGGGATAACGTGAATTCTGCACTGGCGGCCTCGCGCGCCGCGAGCTATGACAACGTCATTCAGCGTGCCTGGACGCAGTATGGCGCGGACGCGGACGGCGTTGCGCTCTATGGAAGCGTGACAGAGTATCTCTCCCAGCAGTATTCCTACGACGAGAACTTCCGTGGTGTAATGCTCTATTTTGTCTCCGAACCTACAAACATCTATTACGCGAGTAACCGCTCCAATACGGGTAAAACAGACCCGATTCGCAACTACCGCGCCTATGCGCACGAGATTGCGCGCGAGTTATCGAAAGAGAGCAGCACGCAGATTCGCTTTTTTGAAGCAAACGGTGTGCTTTATATGCTGCGCAATATCGTGGACAGCGCATTTAACCCGTATGCTGTGATCGTGATGGAGTGTGACGAAAACGAATTATTTGCGCCGTTGAACAACATCGTCTGGCTGATGGACGCGAGCGTGAACCTCAACGGCATCACCCGCGTGATCGCGGGGGATGACATGGCGCAGGATGCGGCACAAAGCGGGACACCGAAAGCGGATCAGCTCTATTCAGTCAGCCGGACACTGCGCACCTCGGACTATACGCTGGGGTTGCTTGCCCGCTCGGATGGCGCACAGATCACCAACGAGTTGCCGAGTTCCATGCGCTTTCTCATCCTTGTGATGCTGCTGGCTATTCCGCTGCTTGCTTTCGTCATTTGGGCGTTTTATCGCTTTGTGACCGAGCCTCTAGCGCGTCTGATCGATGGCGCGCGTCATGTAAAGCGCGGTGAGCGCGGCTATGCGATCTCTCCTTTGCCGGAGAGCCGGGAGTTTCGCTCGCTGGCCGAGCATTTCAACAGCATGTCCGCCGAGCTCAAGACGCAGTTTGATCAGAGCTATGAGGAACAGCTTGCCTTGCAGGATGCACGTGTGAAGGCACTGCAGAGCCAGATCAGCCCCCATTTTCTAAATAACACGCTCGAGATCATCAACTGGGAAGCGCGCATGGCGAACAACGAAAAGGCCTGCCGCATGATTGAAGCGCTCTCCACGATGCTGGACGCGGCGATGGCGCGCGGCGGCAGCTCGGTGGTGACCATCGCAGAGGAACTCAGATATGTGGACGCATATCTTTATATTCTTTCGGAGCGATACGGCGAGCGCCTGCGGGTCGACAAACAGATAGACGAATCTCTACTCGAACAACTGGTTCCGCGGCTGATTCTGCAGCCCATCGTGGAAAACGCGATGGAGCACGGCATTGAAAAGCGCGCTAACGGCGCGATCACCCTGCGTATTTTCGCTCACAAACACCTCTACTTAGAAGTGGAGAACGACGGAAGTATGACCGAGCAGGATCGCGAAAACATTGCGCGGCTCTTAAGTTGGGACGGAACGAGCGAGGATCATGAAAATAAACTCGGGCGAATCGGCATTCGAAACGTGAATCGCAGGCTCAAGATTCTTTACGGTGGTGAATACGGGCTGACCATTGAAGAGATCGCCCCGGGC
>Ga0302289_1000252_pt1 | contig 27211 bp, 23 predicted proteins | sample III_Fen_N1_2_FD_194552 | JGI IMG/M metagenome (GOLD analysis project Ga0302289, IMG submission 194552) | Peat permafrost microbial communities from Stordalen Mire near Abisko, Sweden - III_Fen_N1_2 | ecosystem: Environmental > Terrestrial > Soil > Wetlands > Permafrost | place: Sweden: Abisko... | reverse complement strand
CACGCTGGAACGCGCAGGCATCGGCTTTCTGCTGGGCGCACTGGTCGGTTTCCTTCTCGCTTTACTCATGAGCCTATTTTCTGCGGTTGAGAAAATGATATTCCCCTATCTCATGATTATTCAGATGATCCCGATCCTTGGTATGGCGCCTATCGTGTTGGCGATTACCAAGGATATTGACAAAAGCCGCATCGTGATTGCTGCCATCCTCACGTTCTATCCAGTGGCGACCAACACCCTCTCCGGTTTTAAAGCCGTCGAGAAGGAAAAGCGGGAGTTAATGTACTCCTATGCCGCCAATCGTTTTGAAATTTACCGCAAACTGCTGATCCCTTCTTGCCTCCCCTACCTGTTCACAGGTCTGAAAATCGCGGCTCCTATGGCGATTACGGCATCCATTCTGGTGGATACCCTGCAAGGCGGCGGTGGTCTTGGCTGTATGATGAGCCAATCCCTCAAGCATGCGATGACCATCTATGTGTTCTGGCAGATCGTTTTCCTGAGTGCAATCATCGGTATTTTGAGCTATCAGCTCATGGCCTGGCTTGAAAAACTGGTTTCGCCCTACTCGCGCAACCGGAAAGCATCCGGCTCCGAAAAAGCAAAGGAGCTAGAGCCATGAATAAGAATAAAACAGCTTGGGATCAGATCTCTACATTTGTTTATCCGGTCGCGTTCGGCGTGTTGATCATTGTGCTCTGGCAAACGGAGATTCTGCACAAAATTCTGGGTGCTGACACCTTCACGCTTCCTTTGCCGGGGCGAATCTACAACATCATCCATGAGAACTTCCCACTCATTATGACCAATGTGTTGTCGACTCTGATCGTTGCACTGAGCGGTTTACTCCTCGGTTCATTGCTGGGCTATCTGTTGGGCGTGCTTGCGGCGATCTTCACCAAATGGGGCAAGGGCGGGCTTACGCTGGCCTCAGCGTTTAATGCCATCCCCATTATCGCCATCGCACCGATTCTCAACAACCTGACCAAGGATTTCAGTTCGGATGCAAACATCCGAAGCATGTTTGCCAAGATACTGGTGGTGACTATCACCTCTACAGTAGCGATGAGTGTGAACGCTTATCGGGGGCTCACCGAACTCAAGCCCTTTTCACTGGACTTGATGCATTCTTACGCCGCCACAGAGAAACAGATTTTTTTTAAACTTCGCCTGCCCAACAGCGTCCCCTTCATCTTCACGGCGCTTCGGGTCAGCGTCCCAGGATGCGTCATCAGCGCATTGGTTAGCGAGTATTTTGCGGAATACATCATCGGTGTTGGCCGCCAGATTCGCGAAAATATTGTGCTGGCGCAGTATGCCACCGCCTGGGCTTATATCACGGTCGCCTGCCTGATGGGCATCGTGATGTATGTGGTGCTGCTGATATCTGAGAGTATTCTACTGAAAGGGCGTAAATAGCGCTCCTCAGTTTGAATAAAACCACAGTTTGCTAAGGAGGAAACAAGTATGAGGAATGGAAACAAAGGGAATCTTGCCGTTGTGCTCGCATTGATCATGGCACTGGTGATGATGGTGACCGCGATGCCCGCCATGGCCGAAACGTACTACAGCCCCACCGCCACTGCGGAAGAAGTCGTAAAAGACGCAGCTGCCAAGGGTAAAGTGGGCAACTGGGGTCTGGGCAACGAGTATGAGATTCAGGCACTTTTGTCCAAGTACGGCCAGCCCACCACCTATCTGAGCCAGGCCTTCGACATGGATGGCTTTGACGACGACTCCATCCTGTTGGCCTCCGCGATGACCTACAACGAACTGGGCCTTGTGAAAAACGCCTATCAGGGTGGCTACAATTACGGTGACAAAGTCAAGTTCATTGACATGAACGAAGAAGGCGTTGCGATGCTGGAAGATAACATCTTCACCACCGCCGCATTTGCCGCTGCCAACCCCAACACCGTGAAAGCTTTCATCGCCGCATCCGTCAAGGGCTGGGCATATGCTTGCGCAAACCCCGCCGAAGCCGCTGAAATCGTATATAAATACGGTTCTTCCGTATCCAGCGAACATCAGGCATACATGGCTGATGAAGTCAAAAAGCTTGTGGAAACCGATACCAAGGGTAACCCTGTGACCGCGTATGGCAAGATTGATGATGCCGCCATGCAGCAGACGCTCGATCTCGCCAAGACCTACATCAAGCTTACCGATTCTGTAGCCGCCGACAAACTCGCCTCTTTGACGCTAGACGACATCCGGGATTCTTCTTACTTTGATGCCGCCACCGCCGAAGGCGTCGTGCTTGAAGCTCCCGAAAAAGCCGATGTGACCATTCAGCTCAAGTGGCTGCCGCAGGCACAGTTCATGGGTTACTATGTTGCGCTTGACAAGGGCTATTACAAAGATATGGGCCTGAACGTAACCATCGTGCCCGGTGGCGGCGACATCAGTGAGACCACCGCCGTATACTCCGGTCAGGTTGACTTCGGTGTCACCTGGGTGTCCAACCTGATCGCCGCGAATGCTGCGGGTATGGGTTTGACCGAAGTCGCGCAGATCTTCCAACGTTCCGGCTTGGTGCTCGTGTACAAGATAAGCGAGTAACTACTAAACCACCTCATCAACAAATGTATAGGCCCGCGGGACGCCTGTGCGCGATCCCGCGGGCACCCGTTAAGGAGGTTTCTCCATGGATCTGCTCATTAAAAACGGCTTGATCGTTACGGCGAACGAGGTGTTCCGCGGCGACATCGGTGTTCAGGATGGAAAAATTGCGCTGATTGGCGCTTCTTTGGATGTGCCGGCGACTACGGTAGTGGATGCCGCTGGCAAGTATGTTCTGCCGGGCGGGATTGATGCGCATACCCATCTGGCGATGCCCTTTGGCGGAACCATCTCAGCCGATGGTTATCTCTCCGGTACGCGCGCCGCGGCCTGTGGCGGCGTTACTACGGTATTTGACTATCCTATGCAACGCAAGGGCAAAGGCATCTTGGAAACGGTGGAAACAAGACGAGCGATGTGCGATCCTGAAGCCTGTGTCGATTATGCGTTTCATTGCATTGTGACCGATTTAAACGGCGGCGAGTTGTTGGACGAGTTTCAGGCTTCTGTCGATTATGGCGTAACCAGCTTTAAGTGTTTTATGGTATATAAAAAAGAAGGCATGATGGTGGACGATGCAACGTTCATCAAAGTGTTGCTGAAAGCTCGCGAAGTTGGGGCGATCACAAACCTGCACGCGGAAAATCCAGATGTCATTGATATGAACATTGAGCAGTTTAAAAAAGAAGGCAAACTGTCCGCGTGGTACCATTACCTCTCCCGTCCCGAGTTTGTGGAGGCGGAAGCGGATAAACGTGCCGTACACTGGGCAAAATCAGTGGACGCGCCATTATACATCGTGCATATGGCTGATAAAGAAGGATTGGAAGCCGCAATCGAAGCCAAGCGTAAAGGCGCACCCATCTTTATTGAAACCTGCCCACAATACCTTGAGTTTACCTGCGATGTATATAAACGACCCGATGGGCGAAACTTTGTTTGTTCCCCGCCTATCAAGGGTGAGGAGAGCCGCGAAGCACTCTGGAAAGCAGTTGCTGATGGCAGCATTGATACAATCGCTACCGATCATTGCCCGTTCCAGAGTTATGAAAAAGATTGGGGCAAGGATGATTTCACCAAAATCCCCAATGGTTGCGCAGGCATCGAGAACCTTTACCCCTATATGTTAGCAGCTGCGAACGAGGGTAAAATCAGTTTTCCGCGCGCGGTGCAACTATGCTCCACAAACCCCGCCCACATCTTTGGCTGCGCACAGAAGGGCTCGCTTACCGTGGGCAAGGATGCCGACATCGTGGTGTATGATCCCGAAAAGACCGTAACCGTCTCGATCAAAAATATGCACTCTGATTATGATCACACGATCTGGGAAGGAAAAACTTTCAAAGGTTACCCTGTCCAAACTTATGTGCGGGGCAAGCTTGTCTATAAAGACGGCGATTTCGTCGGCGAACCCGGCTACGGCCAATTCGTGAAGCGTGTACGTTCGAAATAATCCAAAGGAGATGATGGCATGGAGAACTACAACAGCGCTCTGGTGCTTCGGGAAGAGACGGGTGGGTGTTTTCTTTGCGACAGCGCGCCATGCACTGAGGCTTGCCCCTATGGGGTAGATGCCGCGCGCGCAATCCGCTCCATCCGTTTTGAAAACCTGAGCGGTGCGGCCATCCATCTGCCAACTCCTCTCCCCTGCAATACCTGTGCCGAAAAGCCCTGCCTCTCCGCGTGTTTGAAAGCACGTACCGGTCGTGGTGTGGCCGTTGATACCGTATTGCGCAGCATCTCGGATTACCGTACTGAACGTTCCAAAGCCAGCCTTGCGATTGACTTTTGCGGTATCTCATGCGAGAATCCGTTCTTCCTGTCTTCCTCTATTGTCGCAAATAATTATGAAATGATCGCACGTGCTTTTCGTATGGGCTGGGCAGGCGCAGCGTTCAAAACGATCGGTGCGTTTGTGCCCAAGGAAGTTTCTCCCCGTTTTGATGCCATCCGCAAAGAAGCCACGCCGTTTCTCGGTTTTAAGAACATTGAACAGATATCCGAGCACACGTTGGAAGAAAACCTCGCATTTATCCAACGACTGAAAGCGGAATTCCCCACAAAGATCATCATTGCCTCCATCATGGGTCGTGATGAAGCCGAGTGGACTATGCTTGCTCGAAAGGTGACGGATGCAGGCGCGGACATGATTGAGTGTAACTTCAGCTGCCCACACATGGCGGCGGATGGGCTTGGCTCGGATGTTGGTCAAAACCCTGAACTAGTGACCGCATACACCCAAGCGGTACTGCGTGGAACCAATGTCCCTGTTCTAGCCAAAATGACGCCTAATCTGGGACACATGGAAATCCCGGCTATCGCCGCCATAGAAGCAGGAGCAAAAGGCATCGCGGCTATCAACACCATTAAGAGTGTGATGAATGTGAACCTTTTCACCTACTCCTCCGGGCCTGACGTGGCTGGTCGCACCAGTGTAGGCGGCTATTCCGGCAAAGCTGTCAAACCCATTGCACTTCGCTTTATTCAAACCATGAAACAAAATCCGAAGCTTGCCCATGTTCCTATAAGCGGTATGGGCGGCATCGAAACGTGGCGCGACGCGGCAGAGTTCATCTCCATGGGCTGTGAAACCATACAGATTACTACCGCTGTTATGCAATACGGTTACCGCATCATCGAGGATCTGATAGAGGGAATGCGCCAGTACCTGAACACCATGGGTTTGGACAGTATCACCCAGATTGTGGGCCGTGCTCTCCCCCACATTGTTTCCGCGGAGGAGCTGGATCGCGATACCATTTGCTATCCGCGTTTTAACCGTGAAAAGTGCGTGGGTTGTGGGCGCTGCCACATCTCCTGCGATGATGCGGGGCATCAGGCTATTAGAGCTGGTGAGGGAAACCATCCTATCCTGGACGGGAGCAAGTGTGTAGGTTGTCATTTATGCGTGACCGTATGCCCTACCGAGTCCATTTCCCAGGGCATACGAGTAGCAAAAAAGCCGAGAGCGCAGATCTAACATCTGTACACCCGAGCAAGTTTGAAGGGGGTAAGCAACGTGGTATTCTGTAGCCTTGAACGATTGGATGACAAAATTAAAACATTCAGCACCTTTGGTGATACTGGAAAAGGCGGTGTGACTCGCTTTTCGCTTTCACCGGAAGCACTGGCTGCCCGTACAGAGTTCAAGAAAAGGATGGAAGCAATTAGCGCAACTGTTGTGACGGATGATATGGCTAACATGTATGCCACTTTACCGGGATCAGAAGTCCTTCCCGCCATCGTTTCGGGATCGCATCTTGATTCCGTAAAGCAAGGTGGAAACTTCGATGGCGTGTTGGGCGTGTTATCCGCGATGGAAGCATTGGAAACCATCGCGATTCAAAACATACCTCATCGCCACCCTTTAACCGCCATTGTGTGGACAAATGAAGAAGGCGCTCGTTTTGAACCGGCAATGATGTCTTCCGGCGTGATCTGCGGCAAATTTCCCAAAGAAAAAATGCTCGCTTCCATCGCGAAAGATATTCCTGACTACACATTCGGAGAAGCGCTTGAAAAGAGCGGATTCGTGGGAGACATTCACAACCGCCTGACGCCGGAAACCTATGCCGCGCTAATTGAACTACACATTGAACAGGGGCCGGTGTTGGAAGCCGAGGGCTATGATATTGGCGTTGTAGACGGCGTATGCGGTATGGTCAACTATGAGTTCACCTTTATTGGCCAAGCAGACCATGCCGGTACCACGCCCATGAAGTACCGCAAGGATGCGCTTTACGCCGCTGTGAAAGCAATCCAATACCTGCATGATGAACTGGATAAGCTTGACCCCGCGCTTGTTTACACCACCGGAAAAATCTCCGCACACCCCAACATCCACACCATTATTCCCGACGAGGTGAAGTTCACCCTCGACGCGCGGCACTATGACCCCGCCGTTATAAAACAGGTACTGGAAATCATCAAAGCCCTTCCTTCTGAGATCGTCGGCTGCAAGGTTAGCTATCAGGAAGCCTGGTCACGTAAATCTGTCGCCTATGATGCCAAGCTCGTAAGCATCGTTGAAGAGAGTGCAAAAGTTCTAGGCTACTCGAATTTACGCATTCACAGTGGCCCGGGTCACGATGCGCAATATGCAGCGGATATTCTCCCGACCTCCATGATCTTTGTACCCAGTGTGGAGGGTCACAGCCATTGCGAGTTGGAGTTCACCCCCACCGAAGCTTGCGCCAAAGGCGTGAATGTACTCATTCAAACGCTGCTGTCCATCGACAAGCAATTGTCCTAACCTCATCCTCCTCAAGATTATCATTTCTCATTCCGTGAGCGTTCTGCTTACGATGTTAATTTCATTCAAAGCATTCTTTCCATGAATATGTTTCACTTCAGGAAGCGGTTCTCGCTTCCTCTTTTGATCATTGAAAGGTATGTTTTCCTTGATGCAGGTTCAATTCATCGCTCATGTGAAGGCTGCGCTATTCAGTTTCTCAGCAAGTAACCCTTTCGGGTCCATACTGTCATTGCGATGCGTTGCACATCAATAAGTTTTAGCGCAAAGTATGAAAAAAGGCAAGCCTTTCAAAGGTTCCTGCCTCATTTGTTTTGACGATGGTTCTCAAAGCCTTATACTCTCTGAGAAAAAAAAGAATCTCATTCCTCGCCTTCAAATTTCATGCCCCACGATGCACGCAAGGCATCCATCGTCTCCATCACGGTCAATGAATCCTTCTCACGCAGGATATCACTTGTGTTAAGCCCAAGTTTCACGCAACGGTTGACTTCGCGAATTTCATACTCAAATCCATTGATTTCAAAAGGAACATCGATATCATAAGCCTTTCCGTTAAAACGACGCACATGCATGTGTTCCGCCATCTGGAAATCAGACAGCGTGATCTCGCCTTCGCTGCCAAACACAGCCGCAAATCGTGGGATGTCCATTCCGATCGAGGTAATCACACTGGCCGAGCGTCCATCTGGGTATTGTAACAACACCGCACTGAAATCATCCGTGCCATATTGATTTCTGCGCACAGTGGAGGAAATGTGGATCGGCGCCGCATCCATCACCATATGCGCAAAACCAAGATTATAGATACCGATGTCAAGCAATGCACCAGCGCCAAGTGCCGCATCGCGCTTAACCATGCTGTGCGAATCTGCCGGAATAAAACCGTAGTCGCTTCGAACATGCCGAACCTCGCCAATCTCACCTTCGGCAATCAGTTCCCGCATTTTCAACAATACAGGCAGGAACCTGATCCAAAATGCTTCCATAATAAAAAGCCCTTTTTCACGTGCCAGTGCGTACAGCATTCGTGATTGCTTCGCGTTGATGGTGAAGGGTTTTTCGCATAGTACATGCTTTCCTGCCATCAGGCACATCTTTGCATTCTCAAGGTGCAGCGTGTTCGGGGTCGCAATATACACAGCCTCCACCTCAACATCCGACATCATGCCTTCATAGGTACCATAGGCACGCTGTATTCCATTCTCCTGCCGGAATGCCTCCGCCTTTTCAAAGGTTCGAGAGGCAACGGCAATCAGCCGCTCTCCTTCTCCATTCATACTCGCTATGGTCTCGGCGAATTTTTGAGCGATGACACCTGTACCGATAATGCCCCACTTCATAGGTTTCAACTCCTTTGATTGATTGTTTTCAATGATGCGTTTAGCCTAAGTATAGCATATCATTGTTGAAAAGTCGTCAGCAAAACTGTGGCTCTTCCTTCCTGAGGATGCGTTCCGTGTCTCCCCATCACCCAAAAATACAAAACGCAAAAGCACAGGCTATCGTTGCCCTCGGCTGTCTGTATTTCTGTGTTGTTTGAAACAGCCGAAATGTACCTTCTGTGTAACGCCAAAGGGGACGCTTCCTGCGCCTCAAATTGACAGGATCATGCAACGAGAAGAATTGCAGAGAAAACGGTCAATCCTAATCAATCGTGGAGTATACGCACGAGTGAAGGATTGACCGTATGGGATATCCAATGCGCTAAAGGTAGCCACATTGAATGGGTAGCTCATCGAAGTTAAAAACACAACCGCGTTATAACCATAGGATTACCCTATTCATCGGTCAACGGTAACCGCCATTCGCCACAGATAATTTGCATTGGTTTTGGTGAGGGTGAATGAGTAGCTGCTGTCGTTCGCGCCAGCCTGATTCTGCCACTCGGTACCGTTAAAGTACTGCCACTGCATTCCGTAGGCAATGCCATCCAAACCTGTAATCTGTGCAACAACGGTGATGCTATCGCCATACTGAAGCGTGCCATTCGTAACACACTGAGTGGAAATCGACACAGAGGACAGGTCAGGAGTGCCCGTCTCAGCCACTAGGGTTTCCTGAGTGGGGTCTGCTGTTGGGGTAGCCTCTGCATCGGCAGCGGTTGTTGCATTGGGCTGTTCGGTTACGCTGGGCTCCTGCGTTGAGGCAGGTTGCTCGGTAGCGCTGGGCTCCTGCGTTGAGGCAGGCTGATCAGTCACTTCCACCTGGGGTTGTGGTGTTACAATGGGCTCGCTCACAGCCTGTTCCACAGTTACTGGCGCAACGGCTTCTCCAGTTGTATCTTCTGCAAAAGAGCTTACAGTCACCATGGAGATCATTGTTGCAATCAGGACAACCGCCAGTAACTTGTTCAGGTTCTTCATATTCCTAAATCCTCCTAAGGATTCGCATCTGTTCCTGTATTGTTTGGTTACACTCTTATTAAACCCTATTTTGGTTACGTGAGCAGTTACATATATGTGCGTTCATCAAGTATTTCAAAAAAGCATGAACGTTAAAAATGAGTCGTGGCTTTTTACCTATTGTATATGTCTTTCATTACATTCTATCGAATATGTTCAAAGGGTGGATAGCGTCACCACTCGGTTACACAATGGTTACACTTTTGCATTGAGATTGTTGCTCATTGTCAAGTCAAACTCAATTATGGAATTTTATGCATTTTTCTGTTCTTCAGTTATGCTTTTGCTGGTTACATTTTGATTCCACCAATAGCATTATGATTCTCTTATGTTGATGTATTTCTGGTTCATTCGGATAAACTTACAACCTCATCAATGGCTTAGCAGATAATCCTGTTTCTACTCTCAAGAAACCCAGCTTCAATGAAAACCTTTGGAAAACTAGCCAAACTAACGGTTTCTGTGAAGTATGAATTGAAAACCCAAAACGCCACCAGCCTGCTTATTTGCCGTTGGCGCAAAGATTGACTTGCCTAACCCGCACAGACCTCCAGTAACTATCGATGATCTCCGACCTGCTATACAGCCCATCCGATGAAAACACAAAAGCCACCCACGTTATAGGGTATGGGACGCTGATCTCTATTTCCTCTATACACTGCTTATGCATGTTTTGCTGATTAGTCAGGTGTAATACTCTTAAAAGCCAGCATGGCGGTGTATGCCTCGACACAGTTCGTTAAAGACAGCGCTGGCTAGCCGTTGACCCGTTTTTTCAATGCGGTACTCATTCCATCCGGTGTATATATTGGATTGATCCGTGCCCCTCCCGCTGAGAAAAAAACTCCTTAGCCTTGTTTCGGCTCTGCTGTGAGCTAAACATTTTTGTCCATCGTCATGATTGCTTAGATTGTTTAAGTGTTTACTACTGCATTCTACCACGTGAGAACATCACTATGGATTGCTTTCCTTACTGTTCAGCTGCATTTAAATAGATCTAGAAAAACTTTCGTTGCTTACAGATTCTTTTCAAAAACATATGCTAGTTCCGCTATACTGATTATGTGCTTACTACCGATCGAACCTCTCGATGCACTGCTGGCGCCACGGTCATTGCATAAGGGTCAAGCAGTGCATGCAGGTCTTGCGCGGGAATTAACCCATCGCGTAAAGCCAATTTTTCAACAGATGTATGGCTCGCAAGCGATTCTTTCGCCAGTTTGGATGCACGTACATAACCAATATAAGGGCATAACGCAGCCGCTACGCTTGCGCTTTCCTCTACCATTGTATGACACCTAGCCTCATTGGCGACTATACCGCGCACACAGTTTTCTGTAAGCGTGCGCACACCATTCGTCAAAGTTTGGATTGAGTCAAAAAGTTTATAGAATATCAACGGCTCAAAGGCATTCAATTCCAACTGTCCCGCCTCGGCCGCCATGGTGATGGCTGTATCATTGCCGATCACACCAAAGGCGATCTGGTTCATCACCTCGGGTATCACAGGGTTTACCTTGCCGGGCATGATGGAAGAACCATTCTGGCGTGCAGGAAGCATGATTTCTCCAAAACCCGCGCGCGGGCCAGAGGACATAAGCCGTAAATCGTTGCAGATTTTGGATATTCCTACTGCGCAAGCCTTAAGTGCCGAAGACACACGTACATAACAATCTAGGTTTTGGGTACTATCAATCAGATCTTCTGCCTGCTCGAAATGCTCACCGCTCAAGCGACATACTGCTTCCACTATGCGATTAGTATATACCTCGTTTGTGTTTACGCCCGTACCGATGGCTGTTCCCCCAAGGTTCAACGTACGCAGCTCATTTTCTGCCGTGTGCAATCTGGCGATATCCCGCCCAACCAAAATCGCATAGGCACGAAATTCCTGCCCCAATCGGATAGGCACCGCATCCTGCAATTGCGTACGCCCCATTTTCAAAACACCATCAAACGCTTCCGCCTTTTCGTTAAAAGCATCGCGAAGCGCGGTCAATGCAGCATATAAAGGCTTCATCAGTCGCACGGCAGCGAGTTTTCCGCAGGAGGGGTATACATCGTTGGTAGATTGCCCATAGTTCACATGATCGTTAGGGTGCACAATGGCATACTCCCCCTTGTGCCCACCCAACAACTCGATCGCACGGTTGGCGATCACTTCATTGGCATTCATGTTAACGCTCGTTCCTGCGCCTCCCTGAATAGGGTCCGTCAGAAACTGATCCTTCAGTTTTTCTGCCATCACCTCGTCACAGGCGGCAGCGATTGCCTGTGTCAATTTGACAGGCAATAACCCAGCCTTACCGTTAGTAATCGCTGCCGCCTTCTTGATGAGTGCTATACTCCAGATCATTTCGGGGTGTACAGGATGCCCCGTGATGGGAAAATTCTGTATGGCGCGCAATGTATGTACCCCGTAATAAGCCTCCGCCGGCACATCAACATCACCGACAATATCCCTCTCCACCCGGTAAGCATTGCTTTGCCTATTCATTGCTACCGCCTCCTGTGCTTTGGTAGAAAACACTCTTGCATTCTTCCTTGCTATCAGTATAGGCGCGTGTTATGATATATACAAATACATATCCTATTATCATCTACATAGTATTTTATCTATGATATGGAGGTGAGTACCATCTTTCATGAATTGCGCTACGTCTACGAGGTTTATCGTGAGCGAAGCTTTTCCAAAGCCGCGCAAAAACTTTATATCTCTCAGCCCTCGCTCAGCGCTATGGTAAAACGAGCGGAACAGCGCATTGGCGGTCAGATATTCGATCGTAGCCTTACTCCTGTTGGGTTGACACCCATCGGACGGGAGTACATCCGCACAGCCGAGCGCATCATGGAAGTGGAGGAAGGGTTTCGTCAATATATGAGCGATGCAGGTCAATGCCTGACTGGAAACCTTTCCATCGGCGGCACCACGTTATTTACCTCCTACATTCTGCCCCCTTTGCTCTCCACGTTTTCTGCGCGTCATCCAGGTGTGGAGTTGCGCCTGCACGAAACACATACCGTCGCTTTGCTACGGGAGCTGAATGACGGTGACCTTGACCTGATTGCCGATAACGGCGATTTCGATTCAGCGCTCTATGCAAGGGAACCCTTCCGCAGTGAACAACTGCTCCTGATGGTGCCAGTAAACCATGCTGCAAACGTTGAAGCCGCCGCCTATCATCTAACTGCTGAAGCTGTTTGCAATGGCAAACATTTGCTGAACGAAGTTCCTGTTGTACCGCTGACGCTGTTCAAGGATGAACCCTTTCTGTTGCTGAAAGACGGAAACGATACCCGAACCCGAGCCGAAAAGATGTGCGCGGCTGCCGATTTTCACCCAATAATTCGGTTGTTGCTCGATCAGCAAATCACATCCTACAATCTGGCGTGTTATGGCATGGGGGCCGCATTCATCAGCGACACGCTGGTCAAACATGTGCCGCCGATGTCGGATATATGGTTTTACCGCCTGGATGGCGACTTAGCCCGTCGTGATATCTGCTTTTACTATCGCCGTTCACGCTACTTGACCAGCGCAATGCTGGAGTTTATGCGCATGGTGCGTGAAAAGTCCGGCGCAGACGAATCGCACGATTTTCAAGCATGAGTAGAGAATCAAAGGTAAGGAATGTTTGGATTGATCACAGCACGGCATCGTAAGTATGGCATGTCTGTGCCTATTTCCAACTATGCCATGCTGAATAAAACCGTATGATCGATGTCTAAAGATTTTGAAACGTAATCTTTACCTAGATCAACCCCGTCGCAATTTAGCGGCGGGGTTGATCTATATGATTATCCGGTTACGACAATCTTGATTTTGATGTCAAAGAGTGTTAGATGCAATGGCAGCTTTGCAAAAGCGAATGTCATTAATCTTTCATGCATCAGTCGCTATCAAGGGCAGCCATTTCTTCCTCCGGAACAACGCGCAATTCGGTGGCTTGTTCGCGATAACCCGCCACAGCAAGTCTCGACCCCTCGCCTGTTCGCGAGGTGGAAAAAGGAAATAGGTCAATGGTCGTTGCTGCGCCAAACACACCCGCCGGACTCATGGCGATCAGGCTGATCCCACCGTCCTTCTCCCCCAACTCCCGCATACGGTTGTAAAGTGAGTGCAATGCTTCGTCGCATGCTTCCTGCGGGGTTGCACCACGCCTCATCAGCGCCACCACATCGTGAGACAGGCATCCGCGCATGATGTCTTCTCCCAAGCCGGTTGCCGCTGACGCGCCGTATCGCGCATCGCAGTAGAAACCGGAGCCAATGATAGGCGTATCACCGACGCGACCCGGTTCCTTCATAAATAGTCCGGATGTGGAGGTGCCTACTCCCATGCCGCCTTGGTGATCCAATGCGATTACACATACGGTATCATGTCCACGGTAAGCCTCCTGCTGGCTATTTTGCAGGGCTATGGCTTCGCGCCAGCGGCGCAGTGATGTTTCCGTACGCATATCTCGCAGGGCAAGCCCGTTTGCCAATGCAAACTCTTCCGCCCCTTTTCCGGCAATCAGGCAGTTCCGCCTGCGCTCACTGAGCAGCATCGCAGCCCGAATCGGGTTGCGAATGCCCTCGGCGCTCATAATGCCACCGTATTGCAACGTTTGTCCATCCATATACGCGGCATCCAGCGTTACCCGTCCGTCTCGTGCGGGCAGGCCGCCATAGCCAACCGATACATAACTCGGGTTATCCTCCACCGACATGATAGCTTCAGCGATGGCTTCGCGGGCACATTCCCCGGCTTCCAGTTTCCGTGCGGCAGATTTAACCCCCGCATAACTCATTTTCCATGTTCCGATAATGGCGTACATGTATTATCTCCCTTGATTGCGATTGTTGTTTGTCGATTTCAACAGTCAGCGTGCCGCAGAACGGGCACACGCAGATTACAACTCCACTACTGGATCAGTTCTCTGACTGAGCTGATATAGCTCCGGTCAATTATATCAAAGGTATCCTCAGGCGGATAAAGCGCACCACCAAAGAAGATGTCACGGTTGTTGGCTGTGGATGGGTCCATGACCTTACGGTGCCGCGCCAGATGAATCTGTGTGCAACCTGTTTCTGACACCACACGCGCGGCATTGCGCAGATTGATGCCTGCACCGGGGAGGATTTCAATGGCATCCCCCGCAAAGCGTATCATCTCAGCAATGGTATCCAACCCATAGAATGCGCTTGGCGCCTGTCCACTCGTGAGCACACGTGTGATTCCCAGTTTCATGAGCGTCTCCAGCGCTTTTCGCCAGTCCGGAGTCACGTCCAGTGCACGGTGGAATACGCAAGGTTTACCCTCCGCAATGGAAACAAGTTCCTTTGTGCGAGCTTCGTCCACCGTACCATCATCATTTAAAAAGCCAAATACCAACCCGTCCGCGCCATGCGATATCATCATAGTGGCATCTGCCAGCGCAGTTTTAAATTCCATAGGCGTATAGCAAAAGCCGCCGGAGCGAGGGCGAATCATTGTCATCACCGGAATCGGTACCGCCTGCTTAACCACGATCAGCGACCCGATAGTGGGTGTGAGCCCTCCATGAAAAAGGCAGGAGTTCAGCTCCACACGGTTTGCACCGGCATTCCATGCTTCGACCACATCGTCTGTCGAACCGCAGCAAACTTCCAGTAGAATGTTCTCCATGTTCTCAACCCTTTCCATTTTCCTGCTCTATGAGAATGTTATCCAACGCGAGATCTATCGCGCCGATCGATGCGCCTACCATACAGGATGTTTCACAATCCCCACCGATCGATAGTCTTGGATCGTTAAACAGCGGCAGGAGAACCTCCTGCATTTTGCTGAGTATCTCTCCGCCCAGGATAATTCTTTTGGGGTCATAAAAACAATCGATCATCGAAATCACTAATCTCAGGTATTGCAAAATATCGTCCACCAGTATGCGTGCAAACCCTGCATTCTGGCGATAGGCAATCATCAGGTCATCCAGCGTCTGCACGGAGGGTGAAGCGATCTGAGCGCTATGCAATATGCTGTGCTCCACCAAGTGCGTTTGCAGCACATCCATACTTTGTAGCCCGGGCAACAGGTTCAGATGTTCAATTTCTCCCGCCATGTTGCGATGGCCACGCACAAGCTTGCCATTGCTCAGCACCGCAACACCTACGCCTGTGCCTACCATTAAGTACACCGCATCCTCCTGACGGGGGATGCTCATGCGCGCCTGTTCACCCATCAGACAAGCCTTAGCGTCATTCTCAATCCAAACCGGTAAGCCGAGCGCCTTTTCAAACGGTGTGCGCAAATTCTGATCCACCCAGCCAAGTTGGTCCGATTTAAGCACCACACCCCGCTCACTGTCTACCAAGCCGGGTACGCTGATACCTGCCACTTTCACACGGGACCAGTCCGCAAGAATCGAACGGTTCATTTTCCTATAAAGCGCTTGGGTCATCGCTGCCAGTGATTCGGGCGTAACATCGGTTTCGCAAAGGAGCGATACCTCGTCCAGATAGAGGCATTGGTGGTGATAATCATTGATGGAGATCGAGAGTTTATTTCGTTCAATATATACGCCCAATGTATACAGCCCATCACTGCACGTATTTAAAAGCTTTGCCTTGCGGCCTCTGCTCGTCTGGTCAATAATGCCTTCCTCCCGCACCAGATGATGACTGATTAAAACATTCACGATGCGGGTAACGCTGGCGGGGCTTAATTCCGTAAATTCAGAAAGCTGCGTGCGGGAAATCGGCTGTTTCTGCGCTATCATATCCAGCAGCATGAGCGTATTTTTTCGCTTGACATATAATTGGTTTTGTACCCAGACCATATTCGCACGCTCCTTTCCTTCTTAATTATAGAATCAACTTCATGAAGTTTGTGAACATCATAGCACAGGAAATGATACCATGCAATATTATTTTCAGCGCAAAATTAAAACATTGCAAAACGCACAGCGATTTATTGATATTATTGTGTATATTTATAAAAGACAACATATTCTCATGGCATTTGTAAAATTAAAGCGAAAATATCCCTTGCATCTTGCGTAATAGCATGTTAATATATTTTCAGGTTGAAACATTCATTTTTCGGTACTGCAAGGTCGCATTACCTTGGGGTCTTTTTTTAGTGTTCATGCTTTTCCAGTTGTGTCATTACGGTTGGCGGTTCGCAAAGGCATTAGCCCAATGCGAATCACTTGTAGGGAATACAACGCGCAGATGCGCGCTTGTAGATACACATTCTTGAAGGAGGACTTGCTCATGAAAAAGCTGATCGCAATCCTGTTGGTATCTTTGTTGGCGCTTGCGCCGCTGGCGGCCTTCGCCGATGACGGTGTGACGCTCACAATGGGTTCCTGGCGCAACACCGATGCTCCCATGGTAGAGGCTCTGCTTGCCAAGTACAAGGAAATCAGCGGCGTAACCATCACATTTGAGCCTACGCAGTCTTCACAGTACAACTCTGTACTCCGCCTTCAGTTAGATTCCGGCACGGGTCCCGATCTGTACTACTCCCGTTCCTACGCCACAGGCGAAGAACTCTACACCGCCGGTTTCTCCATGGATTGCTCCGCTGTGCCCGGCGTGAAGGAAAACTTCGCTTCCACAAGCCTTGCCCCTTGGACGGCTGCGGATGGCAAAATCTTTGCCGTTCCCTTCGCCGCTGTTTCCCAGCCCATCTACTATAATAAAACCATCTTCGCCGCGAATGGCATCACCACCCTGCCCGCCACGTGGGAAGAGTTCATTGCCGATTGTCAGAAGCTCAAAGACAATGGGGTTACGGTATTCGCCAATGGCATCGCCTCCAACTGGGACATCCTTGAGTGCGTATTCCTGGGCATGATTCCCAACTACATCACCGCTGAAGAACGTCTTAAGTACGAGAGCGGCGAAAAGAAGTTTAATGACCCGCAGTTTGTGGAAATCCTCACCAACTTCGCCCAGCTCGTTCCCTTCCTGCCGGAAGGTTTCGAATCCATTGACAACGACAATGCCAACATCTTCTTCGGCATGGGCAATTCTGCCATGCTGATCGATGGCAGCTGGAGCTGTGGCCCGCTGAACAGCGATTACACCATCGATTGGGGCACCATGTCCTTCCCGGCTCCCAAAGGCAAGACCCCTGGCGTGTGCTTCCATCCTGATATGGGCATCACCGGCAACAACGCTACCAAGCATCCTGAAGAAGTAAAAGCCTTCCTCGCTTGGCTTGCCACTCCCGAAGGCGCGCAGATCACCGCTGATTATCTGCCTGCCGGCTTCTTCCCGATGATCAATGCCCCCATCACCTTCCAGAACACCCGCGTGACCGATATTCTCGCTCTTAACCAGGGCAAGAACCTCGACGCTCGTTTCATCTGGCCGAAACTGATGGATTATTACACCCCGATGGTCGATCAGCTCAATGCTATCTGCCGCGGTGAAACCACTCCGCAGGCTGCCGCCGATGCACTTGCGGCGCTGGAAAAGTAAACCTTTATCTCACCCTTCGCGGGGAATGCCCCGCGAAGGGCTTGTACCGTATCCAGTGATTGGCTGAAATCGGCTTCGTTCCGCTGATTGGATGATGTATAGTTTCCATTGCGGAACGGAGCCGATAGCCATCACCAATACCTGACCCGAATGCATTAATGTTGATGAAACTTCTGTTGCGCAAAAGGTGAGCGAATCCCCATCATGTTGTGGCGGATACGTCTACTGACCAGCGGAAACCAACGAAATGTCTAATGCATCCCGGTCGGGTATTGGCAAAAATTCCCCGTGCGGACTGACCCCATGGCGCGGTCCACCGGCATTAAAAGAGAGGGGTATCCTATGAGCGCGAAATCGCACGTAACACTCAACCGGGGTGGCGGCAGTATCAATCCGGATGGTAGATACTGGATTCGATATATCTTGCCTGCCTTTCTGGTCTATGCGATTTTCATGGCTTATCCGCTGGTGGATTCCGTCAGGCTTTCGTTGTATTCCGGCACTACCGGCACCCGTGAGTTTGTTGGTTTAGCCAACTATGTGCGTCTTTTTACGGATTCTGTTGTTTCTACTCGCTTTTGGACAGCGTTTAAAAATACCTGGATATTCTTTGCGTTTCATATGGGGCTTCAAAATGTACTAGGCATACTTTTCGCGGTGGTGTTAACCAACCGTACCATGAAGGGACGTTCCTTCTATCAAACCATCATTTTCATTCCCTGCACGGTTGCCGTTTTGGTAACCGGTTATCTTTTCAAGCTAATGCTCAACCCCATTTGGGCAGGTGCAACCCTCAAAGGTATGGGGCTTGGCTTTCTGGTGCATCCATGGCTTGGCGACACTAACACAGCGTTGCCGATCGTTTCGTTGGTATCCGTCTGGCAGTGGGTCGGCATTCCGACCATGATGTTTGTGGCGGCTTTTCAAGGGATATCGGATGATCTGATCGAAGCAGCATCGATTGAAGGGGCAAATGGTTGGCAGCAGTTTTTCCGCATCAAGCTGCCGCTGATTATGCCGATCGTGGGCATGATCGCGATATTGACCTTTGTATCTAATTTTAACGCCTTCGACGTTATTTATTCCATGGAAACAGCGGACGGCGCTCCCAGCTATACTACCGATTTAATTGGCACACTGTTTTATCGCTATGGCGTAGCGGGGCAGCATCCCGTGGGCATCCCTGAGCCTGGCGTTGGCGCGGCCATTTCCACAACAATCTTTGCGATGCTTTTATGCGGGGTGATTCCTACGCTCAAGCTGACGCAAGGGAAGGAGTAGGTTATGAAGAGTAAGCATAAATACCGTTCCATGCGCATCGCGAATCTGCATATTCCTTCTCATATCCTGCTCATTCTCTGGTCGTTTATCGCAATGTTTCCGGTGTGGATATTGATCATCAACACGCTCAAAACCAAGAAGGATATCTATGGCAATCCTTTTGGCCTACCAACCACCTGGACTTTCGAAAACTATCACTACGTAATCTCGGATAGCAACTTTTTCAATTATTTCCGCAACAGTTTCATTGTTGTGGTAGTATCGCTGGGATTGATTTTACTGCTGGGTTCGCTGTGTGCCTATGCGTTGGCACACTGGCGTTCCAAAATGTCCGGAATCTTCTACTTCATCATCATCATTGGCATGATGTTGCCGATTAAAATTGCGACCATCCGCCTGTTGGAAATGATGAAAGCTTTCGGTCTGTTGGATTCCCTCTGGAGCTTGTTTCCCGTATATATTGCGATGGGTATCCCTACCGCGATCTTCATTCTGACCGAGTTCATTCGAAGCCTCCCCGGCGAACTGTATGAAGCAGCCTTTATGGATGGAGCCGGACGGTTTAAAATTTACTGGATGATTGTCATTCCCCTCATCCGACCCGCACTGGCAACCGTAGCTGTCTATAATCTTGTTCCCATCTGGAACGATCTTTGGTTTCCCTTGATCTTCATCAATCAGGAGAGCCAAAAAACGGTATTGCTCGCGGTGACCAAACTGCAAGGCCAATATACCACCGACTGGCCGAAGCTGCTCGCAATCCTTGCCCTATCCGCTCTTCCGGTAATCCTGCTGTACCTGAGCATGTCAAAGCAGTTTATTCGCGGCCTTACAGCGGGTGCTGTGAAAGGCTAATATTACCATCCCCCATACAAAAGGCAGGCGAGCAAATGCTCTCCTGCCTTTTCAAACGGTTTCATGAATCATTACACCAAAACGAGCGGTATGTTTCGCTTATAATATTCATCGGCGATTTCCTTTTCCAGTCCGTTATCCGTAATCAGGTAATCAACCTTCGACACATCTACATACGAGATGAGCGAATGTTTCTTAAACTTATCGGAGTGTGCCAGAATGACCGTCTTTTCTGCGTGGGTCACTAATTCCGCATCGAAGCGCACCGTATCCATATCAATCGCCATGACTCCATCGGTCAGCGAAATCGCGTCCGCACCCAAAAAGCAATAATTGAAGCGCAACCCCTTCAGTGACAATTCACTTAAATAGCCCACAAAATCCTTGCGCTCATCACGGTATAGGCCGCCAATCATTTGGATGTTGGTAACCGGGTACAGGATATCGAGGTTTACCAGGGAGTTGGTAAATACAATGACATTGGTCAGTTCTCCATTGCGGATACGCTCTGCCAGCGCAATCGAAAAATGTCGGAGCGTAGTGCCCGATTCCAGAAACACCACTTGATTATTCTTGATGAGATTGCTGGCATATTTGGCAATGCGTGCTTTTTCTTCGACATGCTCATTGCGCAGAGAATCAAAGGAATAGTTGCTTCTGCTCTGCGAAAGCTGTTTCACGCCGCCGCGAACGCGAGTCACCTTGCCTTCAGCCGCCATCTGCACGCATAATCTGCGTGCTGTAGGCAACGAAATGTGTAGCCTTTCGGCGATTTCGCCGACCGAAACCGATTCGGAGATGATAAGCATCTCCAGTAACTCTTTCCTACGCTGATCGGCTTTGTTCATAACCCGTTCCCTTTCGGTGCAAAGTTGATAATATCATGATAACTTCACGAGCGGAAATTGTCAACATTCATCGGTGCAATATGAAAGATATTTATGAATTTTCGATCATTTTATGATCATAGTCAGCATTCCAATTATTCTATTTTACATATTGTCATTAAACGATCATTATATGATCTATTTATGATCTTTAGTTGCAAAATTTTTCGCATTTTTAGAAAGTTTATGTTGACATTCGATCATTATGTGCTACAATGCAATTACAAAGAGAAAGGTTCCTGACATTCAAGCGGCATTTACCCTGCTTAATGCAGTGCAAGTGTGCCATGCATGGATTTCTCTCTTCATCCGCCGAGTATAACCAAGCAGAAATGACCAGAAATATAGGAGACTCACAAGCGGCACAAAGGCGGTTAACACATGAAGACAAGAATACAAACCCCATTTTTTGAAGTTGGTGTAAAGAATTACCTGTATGGAGATGCCGTTTTGCGGTTAGCAAAAGCTGCAGATCAGGCCGCTATCAAATACAATATTGATGTGCTGTTCATCGCCCCTTATACGGAAATCCACCGCGTCTCGGAAAGTACGGACCGCTTGATTATTCTTGCCCCTTATATGGATTCCTTACGTCCAGGTCGGGGCATGGCTGATGTGCTGCCTGAGGCAATCGCAGCAGCCGGAGCGCGCGGAGTGGTACTCAACCATTGTGAAAGGCCTATGACGTTATCCGCGATTGCAAAAACCATTGAACGCGCCAATGAACTGGATTTGCTTACGTTTGCCTGTGCCGATACAATCGCGGAAGCCAAAGCTATCGCTCAGTTTCATCCGGACATCATCAACCCCGAGCCCACAGAGCTCATCGGCACAGGGATGGCAAGCGACATGAGCTATGTGATGGATGCAATCAACGCTATCAAATCGGTGGATGCGAACATCCTGGTGGAACAGGCCGCGGGTATCACCAGCGGACAACAGATATACGAACTCATCCTTGCCGGTGCGGAGGCAACAGGCGCCGCTTCAGGGATTTGTACCGCAGCCGATCCCCAGGCTATGGTAGATGAGATGATATCAAGTGTCCGCAGGGCATGGGATGAAATCAACAAACGCCGGCAGGCGGGAGGTATGTTATGAAGGCAGTACGCGAATCCTTTCAGGCAGTTTCCACAGGCATGCGCCCCACATTCCACACGATTACGGAAAAAGTGCAGGAGATTGTCAATCATTCCGGCATCGAAAACGGTATTTGCGTGGTGTATTCGCACCATACCACCTGTTCCGTAATGATTCAGGAATGCTCTTTCGATCTTTCCTATACGGGACTGGAATATCTTCAGCAGGACCTTGTGGATGTTTTTGAGGGAATCATCCCCACATGCCGCAAAGAAGGACAATATATGCATCCCGGCCCTGAACTCACACGTTTTTCTGCGGAGCATGGCGAGGACAAGCCGCAAACGCTGAATACTGATGCTCATTTGCGTTCCGCTTTGCTAGGCCGCAGTGAAACGATCGTGATCTCGGATGGTCAGCTCGATCTTGGTAAATTCGGCCACATCTATTTCGTAGATTTTGACCAAACTTGCGCGCGTGAACGACAGATTCAGGTGCAGATCATCGGGGAATAATCTCGCCGATAGCCCTAGACAGGGATTCACGTTCCCTACCCCACAAGGAGTCGCACATGAAGTATCTACTCACACTGGATGTAGGCACAACTGCGGTAAAAGCAGGGTTGTTTTCACAAGCTTTGGATGCGGTTGCCTTCAGTATATGCGAATATGAACTGCTCACGCCTGCCCCTGATCAGGTTGAGCTCGATCCTTCGACATATTGGGCAGGCGTATGCACCGCTGTGCGCGACACGTTGGCACAGTCCGGTGTCAATCCAGCCGATATAGTTGCCCTCACCTGCACCACGCAGGGCGAAACGCTGATTCCCGTAGATATAATAGGCAATCCCCTTCACAATGCCGTTGTGTGGTTGGACAGCCGTGCGAAAAAGGAAGCCAAATGGATTGGCAGGCAAGTGGATCGCCTCTTGCTTTATCAATGCACTGGGTTGCCCGAGATCAACGGCTACACGCCAATTGCCAAGCTCCTGTGGTTCAAGAACAACCTGCCGGAAGTATATCGCACCACCGATAAATTCCTGTTGTTAGAGGATTATCTGATTTATCGCCTTACCGGACAACAGGTAAGCAACCCGGCGTTGATGTGCACCACAGGTTACCTCAACATTCAGACGGATGGCCTTTATCACGATATACTCAATCTTTGTGGATTGAGTGCGGGGCTGATTCCCGACATTTGGCCCTCTGGAGCCGTCGTTGGCGGTTTGACCGCCAAAGCATCCTCCGAATTGGGTTTGCCGCAAACAGTGCAGGTTACAACCGGCGCAATGGATCAAGTCGCATCCGCCATTGGCTCCGGTAACATCAGTGACGATATTGTCACTGAAACCACCGGTACCTGTCAGGGCATTGCGGCTACCGTTAATAAAGAAATGTTCACCGAATGGTCGCCCGTGACCTATTACAGCCATGCGGTACCGGGCAAGCTGCTGAAGATCGTCATTAATCAGACTGCGGGCATTGCATATAAGTGGTTCCGGAATGAGTTTTGCCCGGATTTAGTCAGCGATGGCAGCGACGCTTTCGAACGAATGAACATGCTTGCCGCAAAAGAGCCCCCCTTGAGCCGTGGCGTTTCTATGTTCCCCCATATGACTGGCATGCAATTCCCTGTGGTGGATGAAGGTGCGCGCGGTGTGTTCTTTGGTGTAGGGCTGGATGCGACGCGCGGCAGCTTTATACGTGCCATCATGGAGGGCGTTGGGTATATGTTGCGCGAAAGCCTTGAAAAAATGAGGCTTTCACCTGCCCGAATTATTTCGCTGGGTGGCGGTGCCAAGAGTGCGCTATGGTGCAACATCAAAGCCAGTATCTGCAACACATCGGTTCAGACATTGGATAATCAGGAAACAACATCCCTTGGTGCTGCAATGCTCGGCGGTTTAGCCGTAGGTTTGTTCCCCGATCTCAACTCCGCCATGGGGCACTTGGCGGCAAAGGATGATTTCTTGCCTGCAGCACAGGATGTAAAGGCTTACGAAACGGGCTATGCGGAATATCTGAAGATGTATCGGCAATTTGCGCCATTGTTTCAATCAAGAAAGGAGAGATGATCTGTATGACACTCAGAAAACCTCGATTGGCTCTGCTTGGGCTAATGACCGAAGGGTATGAATCCGTTTTCCCTGGTATCATTGATCGCCAGACACGTTATGCGCACGAACTGGTAACAACCATGTCCAAGGTTACGGATGTGGCTTTTGATGGCGTTGGTCTCAGCCGCGATGCCATTGAAACGCTTGTGAAAGGTTACAACACACAGGAGCTGGATGGCATGGTGATCGTGCTGCTGGCTTATTCACAAGGTGCCTACTTGACACGGGCATTGGAGAACAACCGTCTGCCCATCGCATTGGCTGTTGTGCAGCCCGATCAGGAAGTACTGGATAGCTGGGTGGAGCTGGATTTGACGGTAAACCAAGGTATTCACGGCGCACAGGATAACGCGAACATCATCTTTAAAAGCGGCACACCCTGTCAGTTTTTCGCAGGGAACCGCCACTCTGAGCGTTTTTTGACCTTTATTGAAAATTTTGCAAAGGCAAGTTATGCCCGCACCATGCTTAAAAGCATGCGCACCGCTGCTTTTTCTCGCATGTGCGGAATGGGCGATATTCTAACCGATGAATATGCCTTCACTCGTACCATTGGCCCCGAGGTTTGTCATGACACAATCGGTTCCATCGTTTCCCGCATGGCGAACGTGGAAACCAGCCGCATTGATGCGCAGATTGAGCAGGATAAAGTGCAGCATGACGTTGATCCGAAGCTGGGTTATGAAGCCCACGCCGAAGCTGTGCGAATGTATCTGGCGTTTAAGGATTACTTGGAAGAGAAAGGCTATGCAGCCTATACCGCACATTTTGATCAGTTTGCGGATGATGGCCGTTTTAAGCAACTGCCGCTGTATGCCGCCAGCAATCTGTTGGCCGAGGGCTATGGTTACGCTGCCGAAGGTGATTACATGTGCGCGAGCATGGTTGCCGCCGCACACGCATTAGGCGCGAACGACGCCAATTTTACCGAGATGTACACGATGGACTTTACCAAGCAAGCCATCATTTTCTGCCACGCAGGCGAGGGAAATTGGGCTACCCACCGCAAAGACAAGAAAGTTCGCCTGATTGACCGTTACCTTGGTGAAGGCGGTCTTGCAAACCCGCCGACCCATCTGTTTACACCGGAACCTGGGCGAGCAACCCTCACCTCCCTGATGTATGCGGGTAACGGCAAGTTTAGGTTGGTGCTAGCACAAGGCGATATTCTGCCTAAGAACGACCTCACGGGCTGTGAAATGCCTTATTTCTTCTGGCATCCCGATTCCGGCATCGAAAAGTGCGTGGAAGCATGGCTCACTTCTGGCGGCACGCACCATGAAGTGATCAATCTGGGCGATATGCGTCCACGATGGAAGATGCTCTGTGAAATGCTGGGAATCGAGTATGTGGAAGTGTAAGGAGTGCATTGCATGGCAAACATCGCAGGCGGAAAATACCCCAAGCAGGAACTGTACCGCCGTAGTGTCAATATCGATCAGTTAGCCTCCATTGAAGAGGTTGAACTCCGGGATGGCCGGGCACGGGGCATGAAGGTATACCGGGTGCGCAGTCAAAACGGTTTACAGTTTGATATCCATGCCGGTCGTACGCTGGATATCGGTGCTTTGAGCTACAAAGGAACGAACCTTTCCCTACTTACACGCAATGGTGTTTGTACGCCGGAGAACATCTTCCCTGCAAATGGAGAATTCGATCGCTACTTTGGCGGCGGTATGCTGCTCACCTGCGGACTAAAAAACGCCGGACCTAACTACACCGATGAAGCCGGTCAGTTTCAACCACTCCATGGGCGCATCGGAACCCAGCCTCCGGAACAGGCGTGGAAAAAGGCGTATTTTGAAGATGACGAATACGTTCTCGAAGCTGGCTCTGTTTGCCGTGATACCACTTGCGATGGTCATAACCTGTCCATTACGCGCAACATCCGTACCACGCTATCGCAGGCAAGGATCGACCTCCACGACACCATAGAAAACCTCGACTACCGTTCCACAGATTACCTCCTGCTATATCATATCAACTTCGGCTTTCCTTTCCTGAGTGAAGAACTCACTATGCATTTCCCGCCCGCGCGTGCGCCAATGCAACCACGCTCTGACGCGGCACGCGAACATCTGGATGAGTGGGCTGCTTTTACCGCACCTTCAGATGGCATTGAGGAGAATGTGTTCTTTCATTTCCCTGTCCCGAATGAAAATGGCGCCGCTGAGGTCAGACTCGAAAATCTGTCGCTTGGTATCGGCGTAAAGCTGGGGTATGAAACAGCGCACCTTCCCTACCTTATTCAATGGAAGTGTATGCGAAGCAGCGAGTATGCACTGGGCATTGAGCCTGGTAACAACCTGATCTCGTCTTTGCCATCGGAGCGGGAAGCAGGGCGCGGCGCGGTTCTCGCTCCGTTCGAAAAGCATGAAATCCATCTGTGGCTTGAATTCTACAGTATATAATGGCTATGGAGGTAGTTTGTCATGGTGTTTCATAAAACGTTTCCTATCCAGTCTGAAATGCGTCCCACATTTCACGATGTAACGGACAGTGTGATCGCCGCCGTTAAGGAATCTGGCGTTACCAGCGGCATCTGCGTTGTGTTTTCTCAGCATACCACATGTTCAGTGCTCATTCAGGAGCAATCTGACGATGTGAATTTCTATGGCACCCAACTTGTTTTACAGGACATGGTGAACGGTCTTATCAAGCTATTCCCCACCTGTGAAACCGAAGGGCAGTATGGCCATCCCGGCCCCCTGCATATTAGAATCGCCAAAGAAGAGCGCAATGAAGAAGCATGGTGGAGCCTGAACACAGATGCTCATCTGCGCAGTGTTATGCTTGGACGATCCGAATCGATTCCCGTGGTGGATGGCAAACTCACACTCGGCGATTTTGGCCGGATTTATTTCGCCGATTTTGATCAGGTCCGCGCCCGTGAACGCACCGTGCGTGTACAAATCGTCGGGGAGTGAACATCGTATCTCTATCCGCGCGCGGCGCGGCTAACCCATAAAGCAATGTATAGGTAGCTATACATGCAAAATCCAAGAAAGAAGGATTCATCATGAGGAAGGTATTGTCTCTATCGCTTGTGCTGGCACTGGTTCTGGGTGTTCTTTCCTTTGGCGCGACTGCGTCTGCCGAGGATACAAAACTGCTGGTATGGGTAACCAATGCATTGGTTTCAGATGCGGATCAGAAGCTCCCGCAAGAAGAATGGGCCATCAGCAAGATCGCCTCTCAATTTGAGCAGCAAAATCCCGGTGTCAAAGTTGAAATCGCTTTCTTCTCCGACCAGATCGCCATGATGCAAACCTTTAAAGCTGCATCCACCGGTGCGGACAGCCCTGACATCGTGAACGTTTGG
>Ga0302289_1000244_pt1 | contig 27687 bp, 26 predicted proteins | sample III_Fen_N1_2_FD_194552 | JGI IMG/M metagenome (GOLD analysis project Ga0302289, IMG submission 194552) | Peat permafrost microbial communities from Stordalen Mire near Abisko, Sweden - III_Fen_N1_2 | ecosystem: Environmental > Terrestrial > Soil > Wetlands > Permafrost | place: Sweden: Abisko... | reverse complement strand
AGATCAAAGCGTTCCTTTGCAAGCAGTATAAAAGCGTTTATGCAGAAAATATGCCGGAAAGTATGAACTTTTTGCGGCATTCATGCAAGCTAAGAGCGGGCTATGCTATAATAACGACGACTTTAGATAAGGTGAAACAATCGATGACAAATAGCAATCCGTTCTATCGGCTCGATCCGAAGAGCGACTCATCTCGAACCCAACCAATAAAAGAAGAAAACTTACCGCTCTTTACGGAGCGGAAAAAGCCGCACTCTTTTTTGCTCGGCGTCGTGTTTACGTCGCTCAAACTCACGGTGCTGGCGTTTATTGTTGTGGGCTTTATCGGCATGGGCCTCTTGCTCGGCGTGGTGAAGGCGTACGTGGAGACGACGCCAACCCTGGACGTAGCCCAGCTCACGATATCGGATTATACGAGTTATCTTTACGACATGAACGGCAACCTCATCAGTTCGATTGCGGATGTAGAATACCGCGATTGGGCGAATATCGAGGATATTCCCGACATGCTGAAAAACGCATTCATCTCGGTAGAGGATGTGCGCTTTTATAAACACAGCGGCGTCGATTTCAAGCGTCTGTTTTCCGCTGCGTTGGAAATATTAGGCAACAGCAACTCTTCCGGCGGCAGCACGATTACCCAGCAGCTCATCAAAAACAAAGTGTTGGGTTCGCAGCGAAACTATAAACGTAAGATTCAGGAAGCCTATCTCGCGCTCGAGCTGGAGACGATCGTTGACAAAGACACCATTCTCGAAGCGTATCTCAACGACGTCGATCTTGGCGAAAGCAACTATGGCGTCAAGAGCGGCGCAAAGGACTACTTTGGCAAGGATCTATCCGAGCTGACCGTGCGCGAGTGCGCAATGCTTGCGGGGCTGACGAAGGCACCGTACCGCTATGATCCGCGTAAAAACATGTATCAGCGCGATAAGATGGAAGTTACAGACGAGAGAACGAATGAAGTCCTTTCTCGTATGTATCAGGCTGGCTATATCACAAAAGATCAGTATAACAGCGCACTGAACGAGAAGGTCAATATCGTCGAAGTCAGCGAACAAAAGCAAATGTCCGACATGACGTATTTTGTGGAGTATTCCATCAGCGACGTCGTGACCCACTTACTGCAAAAACGCGGGCTGAGCAACACCTCCGCAAACCGAACCGCGGTGGAGAATGAACTGCGCACGAGCGGGTATCATATCTATACCACGGTAGACCCGACGATTCAAAAGACCGTGCAGGATACGTTGAGCACTTGGGATAACTATCCTACGCTTGCGGATACATCCAAGTCCTTACTGGTCGAGACCAAAGAAGACGGTACCGTCATAGAGACCGCAGAACCGCAGGCCGCCGCTGTTGTGATGGACTATCACACGGGCGAATTGCGCGCCATCATCGGCGGGAGAGACGAACCAACCGTGCGAAAGGGGCTCAATCGCGCTTCTCAGAGTTACACGGAAGTTGGCTCTTCTATCAAGCCGCTTACCGTCTATGGCCCGGCGCTTGACCTCGGTTATTCGCCTGGGAGTATTACATACAATATGGATGGCGCGATTTCGGGCTGGAACACCGAGAAAGGCTATCCTTCCGGCGGATTGGATTCGCGTTATGGCCCGGTTACCTTCCGCCGCGCGATCGTAAGCTCGCTCAACGTTCCCGCTGCGCATATTTTAATGGATGACGTAACGCCAGCCGTCGCCGCGCAGTATTTGTATGCACTGGGCGCGACCGAAAGCAAGGTCAACGTGGATGGCGCGGGGCTTGCGCTTGGTACATCCGGATTAACGCCGATTCAGATGGCGGCGGCTTACGCAACCATCGCAAACGAAGGTGTCTATCAGGAACCGTTGTCGTTTACTAAGGTACTCGACGCGGAAGGCAACGTGATTTTGGACGCGGACGAGGTTCGTGATACGCATCGCGTATTCCAGCAGAGCACAGCATGGCTTCTGGTGGATATGATGACCGACGCGGTAAAAACAGGAACAGGCACCAAGGCGAAAATTGACGACATGACCGTCGCCGGCAAAACCGGCACCAACTCGGACTATGCCAGCGTTTATTTCGCGGGAATCACGCCGTACTATGTCTCTACGCTTTGGGTCGGGCATGATTACCCGGTCAATAAGCTCAAGAAAGGCTCCTCCGGCGGAAACGAAGCAGCCCCGCTCTGGCAAGCCTATATGTCGAAAATCCATGTGGGTTTGACAGATAAGGCTATCATCGATGAAGATCCAACATCGCTCGGACTTGTCAAGCGCACGGTTTGCTCAGTCTCCGGCCTGCTTGCAACCGATGCGTGCAAGGAAGATGAAGAACACAAGCCGGTCACAGAGTGGTACCTAGCGGACAAAGCGCCGACGGCTTACTGCGACATGCACGTAACGCTGAGTATCTGCTCAGCAGAAAACGCGATTGCAACCGAGTTTTGCCCGGCTGACCAGGTGCATCAAGTAAGCTATGTGCTGATCCGCCCAGATAACGAGCTGTATCAGTTTGACGATGAGTATCTGCTCAAAGCGCTGCCAACCGCGGTGCGAACGGAACTGACGACGGACGAATTCATCGACAGCATGAAGACCTGCACGGTACACTCGGATGGTTCACTTTCCATCTTCGCGCTCAAAACGCAATCGCAGGATCTGATTCAGCAGGTGACGGATTATCTAAACAGCGCAACGAATGTGCCGCAGGATATGAGCAATACGCTCAAGGACGACATCGCGAATCTGCAAGTTGCGCTCAGCGGATATCAATATTCTGAAATCGAGCCATTGTATGAGCAGCTGAATACGGATTTCCTAGCGTTGCAGAACTATATGGCACAACAAACGCAGAATACCAACGGAGGTTAACACTTGACGATGCAGGGTGAATCGACGGGGAAGTGTGCGCTGGAAGAGGCGTATACACTGGAACGCGCGCGTTTATTTACCCTCGTGGTCAAAGATGAGCCGCAGGGCGAATATCGCAAGCCGGTTTTCGGCGAAGGCGGGCGTGAGAGCAAGCTGCTTCTCATCGGTGAAGCGCCGGGGGCGGAGGAGACTAAGCTCGGCCACCCGTTCGTCGGCAAGGCTGGCAAGCAACTCGATGCGCTCTTTTGCCGCTTTGGCGTGATGCGAGAGGATGCGTTTATTACAAACGTGGTCAAGTATCGCCCAGTGGTGCGATCTGAAAAAAGCACGCGCAACAGAACGCCGCAACCAGCGGAAGTGAAAGCCTCGCTGCCGCTACTCTGCACGGAAATACTGCATATTTCGCCAAGGTTGATTCTCACACTTGGCAATACACCACTTAAGGCGGTATTCGCTCTATCCGGCGGGAAGCCGCCAGTCATTGGAGCCGCGCACGGCACCATTCTGCCAATCGTCATAGACGGGGTGTCGTTTTCGTTGATTCCGCTCTATCATCCGGCAAGCGGCATCTATTATCGCTCATTGGTTGAAGTGATGGAGAGAGATGCAGCGTTTGTCGGTGAAGTGGTTCAAACACTCTGCAAATGAACAATTTCGGTTAAACGCACGGTACTATACGGTATACGTTAAAATGTGGTATAATAAACAATGAGTTTTATCATCAAATAGATAGAATCATTTGAAGTAAAGTAAATATTGAAATAAATAATTAAAAAGCATTGAAACATGCAAGGAGCAAACTATGGCGCAGAAAGTATTAATAGCAGATGACGATCAGATCGTACACGAGGCGCTAGGCATTTATCTCAAAGCCGAAGGGTTTGAGGTTGTCGATGCGTTCGACGGCACATCCGCGCTTGAAAGCATCACGCCGGAGATTGTGCTTTGTGTGCTGGATATTATGATGCCGAAAATGAGCGGCATCGAAGTTTGCCGCGAAATTCGCAAGACTTCACAAATACCGATTCTCATGCTTACCGCCAAGGGGGAAGAGATCGACCGCATCGTCGGCCTTGAATTGGGTGCGGATGATTATATTGTCAAGCCCTTCAGCCCGCGTGAAGTGGTCGCCCGCATCAAGGCGGTGCTTCGCCGCGCAAGCGAACAGCCAAAGAGCGATACGAGCGTGGTCAGCTACAACGGACTCACAATCGATCTAAAGAGCTATACGGTCACCCTGCGCAATCAGGCGGTGATCTGCACGCCCAAAGAAATTGAGATTTTGCATATGCTTGCCTCTAACCCGGGGCAGGTGTTCACGCGTGAGCAACTTCTATCCCGCGTTTGGGGTTATGACTTCGCGGGCGAAACACGAACGGTGGATACGCATATCAAGCGCATCCGCGCGAAGTTGGATTCGACCGGCCTAGGTTGGAGTATCAAAACCATCTACGGCGTCGGTTACAAGTTCGAAACCGAATAACGCCGTTCATATTTCATGCGCAGCGTCTTTTATTGGCGAATTTTAATCGTATCGATCATTGCATTGCTGCTGGCAAACGTAATTTTGCTAGCGGCTTATACGTATGTCGGTAAGAACACCTATGTCTCAATAGAGATGGCAAACCTTGAGCCTGAGGCGGAGGTTACCCGCCAAATCTACGAAGAGTATAAAAACGGTTTCATGAGCGAAGACGCATTTCAGCGGCTCATTGAAAAGCAAACGCTATCGAGCGAATCCGCCATTCTGATCTCTGATGCGCTCGGCAAAATTTTAATCGTGCGCAACATCGGAAGCACGGTGGAAATGCAAGATTTCGGCGAATATTACCGCGCAGAAATGCAAAACGTTCTCCGCGGACAAACGGTAGAAAACAACGATCTAGAGCTGCTCAATGGTGAAACAGCGGTCTCCGTTGGCATCCCCGTTCGTGATACGGACGGAAATGTCACGGGCGGCATACTCGTCATCAAGCAGATACAGCGTATACAGTCCGCGTTTAACCAGCTCAACAACGTATTGACCGGCACGATCCTTGCGATTATGCCCGTTGTCATGTTGCTTGTCGCAATCAGTACCACCCGGCTTTCAAAACCGCTGCACGACATGAGCAACGCTGCCATCGAGATGTCAAAGGGGCGCTTTACTGTGCGCGCGAACGAGCGGGCTTCCGGCGAAATCGGTATCCTTGCGCGCGCGCTCAACACGCTCTGCGACAACTTGGCTCAGACCATCTATCAGTTGCAAAGTGAAAAGCGACAACTCAATCAGCTGCTTTCCAGCTTTACAGACGGAGTCGCCGCCATAGACAACATCGGATGCCTGACGCATTATAATCCTGCTCTCATGACTATGTTTGGCGCGGTTGAAGTTAAGGTGCCGATGGATTTGGTGCCCGACGAGTCGATTTGGGAACTATTCCGCACCGTTTATGACTCCCACGAGACCGCGAGCATGCACTATACCCTGCCGAACGATCGTTCACTCTGGATCACCATCATGCCGGTTACGGACGAAGCCGGCGATTGTACCGGCGTAGTCGGCCTCTTTAAAGACGTGACCGACCTAGAGCGATTGGAGAGAACGCGCAGGGATTATGTAGCCAATGTCAGCCATGAGCTCAGAACCCCGCTGACAGCCGTACGCGGGCTGCTGGAGCCGCTCAGCGACGGAATGATTACGGACGAAGAAACGCGCCAGCGCTACTACCGCATCATGCTGCGCGAGGTGATCCGCCTCTCTCGCCTGATTACGGACATGCTGGAGCTTTCGCGCCTGCAATCCGGCACGGAGCATATGGAGCAACACTCAGTCAATCTGACAGAGTTACTTCAGGATACACGCCAGAACTACGCAAACGAAGCGGCACAACGCGGAATCAGCCTAAAGCTCGATTTGGATGATATCCCGTTTGCAATGACGGATGAAGACCGCGTGGAGCAACTGCTCGTCATCCTGATCGACAATGCCATGCACTATACGCCGGAGGGCGGAAGCATCACCATCGGTGCCGCGAGGACGGGGGGCGAGCGCATTCTGGTGACGGTTGCCGACACTGGCTGCGGCATTGCGCCGGAAGACCTGCCGCATATCTTTGAACGGTTCTTTAAAACGGATCGCTCGCGCAAAGAGGGCGGAACCGGACTTGGCCTCTCCATCGCCAAACAGATCATCGACAAACTTGGCGAAAACATCTACGTAGAAAGCAACCCAGACAAAGGGACGAGTTTTCATTTTACGCTCAAGAACTATATCAGCAATGCCATCGCCTTGGGCCCTGTCGGCGCTGATGTTGTGATTCATGATGACTCACCTTCCTTGGCGACTAAACCAGAAGGAAGATCGCAGGATGCGCCTTACGAAGTGCTCCCCAAAAAGCAGCACGATAAAAAAAGTGTCAAGCACAATGAGCACCCCCAAAACCAAAACAATAAAAATTCAAAAAAACGATAATGTTTCAAGCGGCACACGCACCAGTGCCGCTTTTTTACATTGTAGTTAGCCATAGTTTTATTAGGTGATCACATCTATTTACAACGGATCGATAAAACGGCATAATATTGACTGAATTCGTGAAAACTGCGCCGATCATGTACGAATCGTGTACAATTGCGACAACGTGCATTGTGGCATTGAATTGTGGCAGATAGCATACTATAATCAATTCAAAAGGGGGTAGAACCATGCAAAAGAGCGCACATATTCTGATTTGTGACGATCAGCCGATCATCCATGAGTCGCTGGGCGTCTATCTCGAGAGCGAAGGGTTCTCTCATGCCTCTGCCTTTAACGGCGTACAGGCGGTCAAGATGGCGGAAACCGAAGCACCCGATTTGATATTAATGGATTTAATGATGCCGGAGAAAAACGGTATGGATGCCTGCCGCGAAATTCGGCAGAAGAGTTCTGTACCGATCATTATGTTAACCGCAAAAGGCGAAGAGATCGACCGCGTTGTTGGACTCGAGATTGGCGCAGACGACTATATCGTAAAGCCTTTCTCCGCCCGTGAGTTGATCGCCCGCATCAAGGCGGTGTTGCGGCGCATCTCCGCAGAGCCGGAGACGGAGGGGAAGACCATCCGTTTGGAGGATCTTGAGATCAGCCTCAACAACTATGAGGTAAAGATCAAGGGTAAACTCGTCGATTTTACGCCCAAGGAAGTAGAAATTCTCTATCTTCTTGCTACACATCCCGGGCGTGTGTTTGACCGCGAACAAATCCTCTCCAAGATTTGGGGTTATGATTATTTTGGCGATACACGCGCGGTGGACACGCAGATAAAACGCATCCGGCAGAAAATCCCCGACGATGGTTTAAGCTGGGGGATTCGCACCGTGTACGGCGTAGGCTACAAGTTTGGCGCAAGCGACCAATGACAGTGATCAACAAAACGAACAAAACAAACCTGCGGCGCGGCGTGGTCCGCGCCCTTTGAACGAATGAAACAATGGCTTTTGCGGCACATGAAAAAAGCGCCCGCTTCAAAAGAAAAAAAAGGCTCGATATTCGAAAAATTTCTCTTTTACCTGATCTTCGGATGTGTGCTCACATCCGTTATCGCGGTATTGGTTTATCTTCTCACGGGCGCGAGTGTGCACGCGCGGCGCATTGCAGATGAAATGTTGCCCCGCGCGGAGTCGATGGCTCGCTTGGCTGCGCGCTTACAATCCGGGCAAATTTCATACGATTCTTTCATGGATTTCTCGCTCAATGGACAGCAGGGTACACGCGTGTACATCTTTGACGAGAAAGCGAACCTCGTTGCCTACACGACGGAAAACATCAGTATAAACGAACCCATCAGCCAGACGTTACTCGATTACGGCGCGCAAGTGGTCAATACCGGCGAGCAACTCGTCTCGACCAAATGGCGCTCGGCGGACGGGGTTGTCGTCGGCATTGCCATAGTGGACAATATGCAGCGCGTCACCGGCGCAATCCTGATGACACGCCCTTCATTTGAGGTCTATAGCTCGCTGATGAGCTTCGTGCGCGCATTGATGCTCAGCTCGCTGATTGCGTCTGTGTTCATGATCATACCGGCGTATTTTATTTCGCGGCGCATGGCAAAACCGATCAAAACGATGACACTTGCTTCAGCCGCTATGGCGAGCGGAAACTTCTCCGTGCGGGCGGACGAGAGTCGGGACGACGAAATCGGCTTGCTCGGCGTAGCACTGAATCATTTATCAACACAGCTGCAGAGCAACATCAGCAACCTCATACTCGCGCGAAATCGTCTGCACGTTATCCTAGACGGCCTTCGTGAAGGCGTTGTTGCACTGGAAGCCGATCACACGCTGATCTATAAAAATCAGGCGTCATACCAATTATTCGGTGCTTGTACTGAAGAAGATTTGATGCGCGTGCTTTTGCCCGTTTTGCCGCTTTGTGACGCGGTGCGCCTAAGCGGCGAGGCGAAAACGCTAACGCTCGATATCGATGAACGAAAATTACTGCTCGTCGTTTCGCTTTCGCAGGAAACAAGCGAACTCGCGCCCGGTACCGTTATTGTCGCGCAGGACGTAACCGCGTCAGAACGGCTGGAGCAAACACGGCGGGACTATGTCGCAAACGTCAGCCACGAGTTGAGAACGCCGATCGCGTCAATTCGGAGCCTTGCCGAGGCACTCAACGACGGACTAGTGAAGAAAGAAGACGACAAATCGCGTTATTACGGTTATATTCTGCGCGAATCGATGCGTTTGAGCAGATTGATCAATGACCTACTGGAACTCTCCCGCTTGCAATCTGGCTCAATTGCACTTGAGAAAGGCGATTTTCACCTCGATGGTGTCATCAGCGAGGTCGTGGAGCAGACGAGCCTGATCGCGTCCTACAGCGGCATCCGCGTGACGGAACGCTGGAACTGCAATAAACCGCTTCTTGTCCACTCCAACAGCGACCGGATCGAGCAGGTACTGATCGCTCTGATCGACAACGCGATTAAATTTGCCACGGATGACGGTGTGATCATTCTGGACGTGAAGGAGACGGAGGATCACAGCCGCGCCATCGTTTCCGTCATGAATACGGGGCATATACCCGATCAACATCTGCCCCATTTGTTCGAGCGGTTCTATAAGGCGGATATGGCGCATTCCGACGGCGGAACGGGGCTAGGGCTTGCGATCGTGCATGAAATACTTTCGCATTTGGGTGAAGCCATCGAGGCGCAAAACGAAGGCGAATTTGCGGTGTTCCGCTTTACGGTAACACTCTCCGAAAGCGTATCATACTCATAAAAATCGCGCATATCAATTCAAAGTGCGACAGAGCTGAGCAAGAAACGGTGTACGCTTTCGTTTGACATCACCTGATCAATCGAGTGTGAACAATCAAAAAACAAGCAACTAACTCAGAGAAGAAACAGTGTGTCCAACATTGTTTCTTCTCTTTTTTCGTGGTATATTTGGTTGAGCGCAAGAGCGTATTTGTTTCTTGCGCGAAAGTATAGAAGAAGTAGCACACTAACGGAGGAGATCCAAGATGGAACGCAACGTATACGATGTACTGGAAGAGCGCGGCTTTTTAAAGCAGTGCTCACACCCTGAAGAGCTGCGCGAGTTGCTCGGCCGAGAGAAGATTACCTTTTATATCGGCTTTGACCCGACGGCGGACAGCCTCCACATCGGCCATTACGTACAGCTCATGTCTATGGCGCATATGCAGCGCGCGGGACATAAACCGATTGCGCTTCTTGGCAACGGAACGGCGTTTATTGGCGATCCTTCCGGTAAAACAGATATGCGCTCACTCATGAGCAAAGAGCAGCTTTCCCACAATGCCGCATGCTTTCAAAAGCAAATGTCCCGATTGCTTGACTTTTCGGAAGGCGGCGCTCAGATTGTTTACAATGGCGACTGGCTCTACCCGCTGAATTTTCTCGACTTTATGCGCGACATCGGGGTATATTTCTCCGTCAATCGCATGCTTGCCGCAGATTGCTATAAAAACCGCTTAGAGCGTGGACTAACCTATTTTGAGATGGGTTACATGCTCATGCAGGGTTATGATTTCCTTGAGCTCAATCGACGCCACAACTGCGTCTTGCAGATGGGTGGAGACGATCAATGGAGTAACATCCTTGGCGGAGCGGATCTCATCCGCCGTAAGGAACAGAAGCCGGCATTCGCGTTGACCACTTCTCTTTTGACCACCAGTGACGGCAAGAAGATGGGCAAAACCGAAAAGGGTGCAGTTTGGCTCGACAAAGAAAAATGCAGCATATTCGACTTTTATCAATACTGGCGCAATGTTGGCGATGATGACGTGAAGATGTGCCTCTCCCTGTTGACCTTCCTGCCGATGGAAGAGGTGAACCGCCTGAGTTCGCTGCCGGGTGAGCAGATCAACGAAGCGAAACGCATCTTAGCCTACACCCTGACTGCACAAGTGCACGGAGAAGAAGAGGCGAAAATTGCGCAAACCGCCGCAGAAGGTTTGTTTGCCGGCGGCAATGACCTGAGCAATATTCCCACCTGCGAACTCACGCAAGCGATGATCGAAGAAAGCAGCCTGCGCATTCCTGACCTGATGGTGTTTGCGAAACTTGCGTCAAGCAAGAGCGACGCGCGCAGACTCATCGAAGGCGGCGGCGTGTTTATTGGAGACGAAAAGGTATCCGCAACTTCCATGACACTCACCGCGGAGCAGATCGAGGGCGAAGGCGTCATCCTCCGGAAGGGAAAGAAGAGCTATTGCCGGATTCGCAAAGGCTAAAACCCTATCAAACGATTCGTACTGCAGGGGAAAGCGAGATTGTGATCAGCAAATCGCGCTTTCTCGGCTATTGTTTGCCGGTTATAAGCGAGGCGCAGGCGCAGGAAACACTCGCGCAGATTCGCAAAAAGCACTATGACGCACGGCATTGCTGCTATGCCTTCCGCTTGAACGAAGGCGGCATCGTTCGCTCATCGGACGACGGGGAGCCTTCCGGCACGGCTGGTGCGCCGATACTCAGTGCGCTTTCCGGCGTGGGCGTCGAAAATGTGCTCTGCGCGGTAGTGCGGTATTTCGGGGGCGTTTTGCTCGGCACAGGCGGGCTTGTGCGCGCTTATGGTAAGGCGGCAAGCGAGGCGCTGAATACGGCGGGCATCGTCTCGATACGCGTTTGCGAACGTATCCGTGTGTCGGTGTCTTACACTTCATATAATCTCATCGAACCGTTGATCCGACAAAATGGCTATCCCTGCGAGGCGGATTTTTCCGATAAAGTGGAGTTAACATTACTACTTCCTGCGGAGGAAACCGATGGGTTAATCGCAACCATCACCGATAAAACGGATGGAACAGCGGTTTTTTCGCGGCTTGGTCAATCGCTGGAAGCATACAGCCCACGTACGGCTGGTTAAATCCATTAATTGGGATTTGATTTAAAATCTTATTAGTAAAGGAGAAGAGGAATGAAGCAAAAAAAGTTCAGAAGCGCGTTTGTGACTAAGCTGTTCGGCGCGGTTTTTGCGCTTATTTGCGTCTTTTCTTTTATCCCGACGGCACACGCGGAAGAAGCGCGCGTGAACGTTACCGCCAACCCGACGGAACTTACCGATGCTGGTTCCGTTACGTTTACCTTTGAGATTGCTAACTATAACGCCGATTATCCCATGTCGGATGTTGCTATCACCTACAATGGAACGGTCTACGATGTGCTGCACGGCGCGCAAATTCCGCAAAGCGGAAGCGCAAGGGACATCACGCTAACGCTGAACGTAGCGCAAAGCCAACTTGGTAAGCCGATCACGTTTCTCATCACATGGACGAGAAACGGAGAGCCGATGAGCCAGGAGGTGCAGTATACCATCGCGCAAGCGGAAAACCCGATCATTACGGTGACGCGTACCGCGAGCGAAACCAATGCAAAACCCGGCGATAAAGTGATCGTCACGTACACGATTAAAAACACAACAAAGTTTGACATGACGGATATCACACTGATCGACGAGAACATCAGCGATCAGCCTATTTTTCAGAATGAGACGCTCCGCGCAAGCCGAACGATGTCTTACGACTTTTCGTATACCATGGGCGATGTGAGCGTAACGAGTACGCCGATCGTGACATACACGGTCAATGGAAAAACGAAGACGTTTTCTTCGCTGGATCCACTGGAACTCACCATGGTGCTCATTCAACTTGAGCTAAATGTGCAGGCTGGTACGCCGACCTCGAGCGGAGTTACGTTTACCATTGATGTTACCAATACCGGTACGCAGGCCATCAGCAACATTTCGATTATGGATGAACGTGAAAACCTCGTGAATGAAACGCCGTTTAACCTCGACCCGGGTGAGAACACGAGTTTTTCGTATGTGGTTGTGCCGCTGATGACGGAGCCGCTCAGAAACGTTCAATTCAAGCTCTCCGGCACCGATCCGTTTTCGGAGGCTTACGAACTCGCTCCGGCAGACATCTATGAGGTGTATCCGTTTGTGGACGCGTCGCAGATCAATGTTACCGTTCGCGCGGAAACCATCACGCCCTGGACGCAGGCGAATGGCAAACTCAGCGCGCGCATAGTCATCACCAACCACAGTTCTGTAGAATTGACGAATATTACAGTGTCGGAAACGACAATAGGCGTCATGAAAAATTATGACCTTCTGCCTGCCGGTGAAACGACATTCGATCAAGAAGTGCAGCTTGGTTCTCCGCGCAACCTAAACATCACTGTTAAGGGTTACGATCCGACCGGAACCAACCGCACGCTTGCTAACTGCGTGATGCCGGTTGCCTACGGCACCGAGGCAACGCCGGAAAGCGCCACAACACCAATTCCGACGAGTGGAACGAGCTTCAATATCTTTGGCGGCATCAGCAACGGAATTGCAAAAATTCTGATCATCCTCGGTTTGCTCATGGTATTTTCGGTGATCATCTTGGTAGTTCTCACCGCGATGGAGCGCTCCCGTATGCCGCGCGCATTCAGCGATGAATTTGACGATGAAGATGATTATGTGGAGCAGAAGCAACCACACCGCGCCGCGCCGCATGTTTATCGCGAGACGCCGGACTCGGAAGAGATCAGTTACACCAAGCGAATGTTTGTCGTGAGGGATGAGGAACCGTTTATTCCCAAACAGGAACCAATTCGTTTGTCCGCACCGCAGCTGAGGCCTTCTGACCAGCCGCACGTCGTTTTTGCGCCACCACCGCGTCAGACGCAACCAGTTCCGTCTCAAACGGACGAACTCGCCCAGCGGCTGGTAGAGACAGCGAGAACGCGATACACCGAAGAGCAAAGCAACGCAGCGTATCGGCCCGTGAGCGACTCAGTCAAGCCGTATACGCCGCACCCGCAACAAAGAGCGCAGGTCGCTGCACCGCGCGTGTTTGACTACAAAAAACAAGCGAAAGCGCAACCCGTTCATAAGCAGTCCGTCACGCGCGTTCGTAAAACCGGATCCACGGATATGGACGATGAGGAGTAACAGATCGTGTTTCAAGGACTAAACGAAGACACTTATCAATTTTTCTGGGAGATTGCGTTCAATAATGAGCAGTCTTTCTATGATGCGAATAAAGAGCGCTATAAGAAAAACGTCTATGAGCCGCTCAAGGAGCTCGCTATCGCTATTACGCCTGCCGCGCAGGAGATCGACGCCGCATTCAATGTCCGCCCGTCCTCCATTGTCTCTCGCATTCGGCGGGATACGCGCTATACCCACGATAAAACGATGTTTCGCGACCACGCTTGGCTGGGTTTTCGCCGCCCCGGCGGGATGCTCAGCGAAAGCCTCGTTGTATACGCGGAGTTTGAGCGCGAAGGATACGGCTACGGCATGGGCATGTATGGCTCAAACCCGGCGCTGATGCGCGAGATTCGTCCGCGCATGCTTGCCAAAGCGGATCGGTTTCTTTCGCTGGTAAACGATCCTGCGTTTACCGCGCGTTTTGAAGTGGTGGGTGATTCGTTTAAGCGACCGAAGTTTACCGACGCGCCGGAAGGATTGCTGCCTTATCTCAACCGAAAAGGATTGTCCTTCTGCTTCTCCTCGCCAAACTTGAAAAAGACGCTATCTCCAGCGATTGCAGATGAAATCATTGAAGGATTCGGGATGCTCAAGCCGGTATTTCGGTTGTTGATGGGGCTGGACGATTGATTGATGCGTGATTTTTTGAAATCAATGATATAAAATTCAGAAAAAAAGCTATAAAATATAATTTAAATAAGCTATAAAATACAAATAAATTAACGGAGGAACTCATCCATATGGAAATGTTTATCGATCAAAAGCCGGATAAAAAGCAAACCTATGTCGGACTGATGGTGGTGCTGGTTTTGTTGTTTGTGCTAGGTCTTGTGCTGATACTTACATCTGCATCTATCGGACTTTCGACCGCGAGTACAGAGCTAGCGAAAAGCGGCGGCAGTATGGATTCTCCGATGTATCAGTACATCATGTCCAACACGGCGGAGAGCTACCGCATCGTTGGCGCAATCCTTGCAATCATCACCGGCCTCGGTGCACTTCTCGCAGGGCTTGCCGATTACCTGCAGAAAAAAGCGTAATACTGCATTTCAGGAAAAGCGTGGTTTTAAAGTTAGGAATGATTTGATCTATCGAAACAAAAGCATCTCAGAGCTTACACGAATCGATACATAGGAAAAGTAACAAAGAGCCACCGTTTCCTCCCGCACAAAATGATCTGCGGGAAGAGACGGTGGTTCTTATAAGTCTTCGCTTCAAGATGATATCTGCTCAAGTGATACTAAATACAAATCAATTATGAACGACGTAGATCACAACGGAACTAGTTGTTCAACAAAAAAATCAATCATGCACACTGTAAATCGTGACAGTAGCGTTTTGATAAAACACCTCGAAGTGCTCTGTAAAATAGTTGATATCAATTGTGTAGTTCGCCAGCTCGCTGGAGCCGATGAACACATAATCGATATTGTATTCCTTCGCCAACGAGTCGAAATAAAATTCCGGCTGCTCATACAGTAGCGGCAGCGCGTTTTCACGTGCAGAGTAGTCCACACCGTGGAAGTAGAGATAGGAGCCGGAGCCGCAGACGATATTTCGGCCAGTCAACGCGGCAATACAGTTGTTGTGGTTGTTATAGGTTAGAAACGTGGCGTCCGGTTCAGCGTTCTCTTTGACATAATCCGCGGCGGCAACCTGATCGGAATCGATCAGCTGATATTCGGAGACATACTCGCGCCCAAGCGTCAATGCACCGGAGAGAAAGAGTGTGATGCACACGATCGCGGAAAGCAGCGCAACACTTGCGCGGTTACGCGCTGCACCGCGTGTGAGTCGATCTTTTACGTCAAATAGCCAGCTGCCGACGAGCCCGCAAGCATAGACAAACGCAATAAAGAGCAGTTTGTTGTTGTCATATGTGTTGGGCTGAAACTGAATGAACTCCGCAATCAACCAAATCAGCGCGCCGCCGCCTACCACGGCTTTGTCTTCCTTGCTCGCGGCGAGAAATGCAACAGGAGTCAGCAGAGCGATGAGCCCGAAGTTTTTGATATAAAACCAGATATAGTTATCCGATTCGTTTGCCCAGTTAAAGTGAAACTTTAGAAAACTTCCGGACTGCCGGAAGGTGAAGAATATCAACTGCGGCAAAGCGAGCAGTAGCACAATACCGAGAAATTTCGCATAGCCGAGCCACTGCGCCTTACCTTCTTTTCTAACGAGCGAACGAATGAAATAAAACCCGCTTATGATGCCAAGAGCTAAAAAGGAATGCGTATGAATCAGCGGCAGCGTGCCAGCAAGAATGCCGAGCGGGACAAATACGCTCGTGTCACGCTTAATCGCCGCGCGGTGGAGCATGAAGAGGCAAGGGAACAGCAACGACCACCCGAACAGCAGCGCGCGCTGGGGAATCATCATATCCGCTATCGGGTTCACCCACCGCATGCCGTTTGACACAAAGTTGGTGGGCGTTTCGTAAAACGCGGTAAAGAGTCGTGTCAGATTTTCCGGGTGATCCTTGAGCAGATCGAAAAAGTACCAGAATCCGAAACCGCCGCCAACGAAGAACAGCAGCATAGCGAACACGGACTTTCTCGTTTCACCCAACCACTCTTGGAAGAAGCAATACACGCCTGAGACCACGAGAAGCATCGCGTAACTAGCCGTCAGTACAGTTGCGAAACGCAGACTCGTGCCAAAGAGATAAATCGTTGAGCCAACGCTTTCGCTCAGGAACGGATAGCACACGAGCTTATCAGGGCAGATGGAGTACATTGGCGGAAAAGTGCCCTGCGTCGCGATGCTGGTGATGAACCCCAAGTGCATCGCCAAATCTCCATAGGTCGACTGCCCGACATAGAGCGCGCCATCCTTCAGCACGATGGTATGCGTTGAGAGCAGCACTAGACAGAGAGCAAGCAATAATCCGCCCGCGATGAAAAACGGCACTTCCGCTTTCCATGGGGCAATCGTCATCGCGCGCTTTCGTGAAAAATAGAATCCTGCGGCTCCAACCAGACACGCGAGCAGTAATCCAAGCAATTGCGCAGGCATAAAAAATCCGAGCGCAAACGAAAACAACGCCGGGAACCACATTAGCATCGCCATTCCAAAGGCAAGGCCGAGCCAAATGCGCACGAGCGGCTTTTCGCGGTAAAAGAGTAAGCGGCTGATGCCAATGCCGGACGTGGCAAAGAGAACAACGTAGCATACGGATAAAAATTCCGCCATAACGGATGATGATCTCCTTATACAGTATTATTTTATAGTCGCGAGTGAATGCGCATGAAAAAGCGGGCAGCGTTAGCCCGCTAGGTCTGTATCTTTATTATTTACCAAAGAATTTGGCAAACGGTTCTACTGTCGCGTTGAGATTTGCGATCGCAGCGTTCAACGTTACGATATCAATCTTCGAGAAGGATTCCACTCCCGTTTTCAGTTCCGCTATCGTTGCATTGAGAGACTGCATATCCAGCTCGTTGAGCGACTTGACCGCCGCATCAGCGACCTCAAGCGTGTCGGTTGCCTTAAGCGCGAGAGCGTCAATATTGGATGCTAAGGTTTTTATGTCGACATCCTGCACGATGATAAGCGCTTTGTTCGCCTCGGAAACAGTTGAGAACAGCATTGGGACCAGAATACCCGCGCTAACGACGATAACAACCGTGACCAAGGAGACCAGAGCGACGCAGACGCGCATGAGTTTTAACTTTTTTTGCTCTATCTTCTTTTGTTCTTCCGAATTTAAAAAGAGTTCGCGAACATAATCGATCACATCGAATGATTCGCTGTTTTTCAATTTTTCATCGTTGTCAATATTCGCTACGGGTTCGAGCGATAGACCTTCGCGTGTTTCTTGCATGCTTGGTTGATTCCTTTCGATGCTGGATCAAAAAAATCAGTGTTTGATGCTTTACTGTTTTAAAAAATCAGGCAGTTTTTTATCAATATTTAATCCAGTATACCATAGAATGGATATAATAGAAATAAACAGAGTCACAGTAACGGGGGAGCGCAGTATGGTAAAAAAATTAGATGAAAAACAAGCGGAGCAGATTCGCGTAGAATCTCCAATCGGTAGACTGATTCTCTCTGCACGGGATGGGGCGGTGGTATCGCTCGGCCTTTTGCGATCCGGCGGAGAAGAAATCCCGGATACAAGTACTGCCGAACCCGTGTTGAACCAGGCGGCAGAGCAGATAAAAGAGTATTTCAACGGGAACCGGACGGCGTTCACATTTGCGATGCGACCAACAGGAACTGCGTTTCAGCAAAGCGTCTGTGAAGAGTTGCTGAAAATCCCGTATGGAGAAACAAAGACCTATGGCGAGATTGCAAAGGCGGTCGAAAATCCGAAAGGCTCCCGTGCGATTGGCATGGCCTGCAACAAAAACCCGATCATGATTGCAGTTCCTTGCCATCGTGTTGTTGGCGCAGATCATTCGCTGACTGGGTACGCTTATGGCACCGATCTCAAACAACAACTTTTAGAGCACGAGCGTCGGGTAAAATAATTCGATTGTGCACTTGACAAATAGCCTAGTAGAATGCTATTCTATGCATGTAAGGCAACTAACTTACTAGGGTTTAAAACGAGAACAGATAGATCATGAAAGGGATGCCATGAAACTCTCCACGCGCAGCAGATACGGCCTCAAGGCGGTGATCGACCTTGCCATTGCTTATGGCACAGGGCCGGTCTCGCTGCCCGTTCTCGCTGGTTCGCAGGGCATCTCCGAAGGATATCTGGAGCAGCTATTGCGCGAACTGAAAAAGGGAGACGTCGTAGACACCGTTCGTGGTTCGCAAGGCGGATACGAACTCACCTGCGATCCCGCTGAGCTGAGCGTGCAACGCGTGCTGAATCTGCTCGAGGGATCAACCACGATTGTGGATTGCGTCGGAACGCTGCATCACAACTGTACGAGTGCATGCTCTTGCTCGGCAAGACCACTGTTTCTAAAGTTGCAAACGCGCATCAACGATGTGCTGGAGTGCACAACAATACGCGAACTGGCGGACGATTATTTGCAGCAAAAAGCACGCGGAATACCAAGCAAGAACATTTGCGATCAAAAAAGCTCTTGTTAAATAAATAAAAGCATCGATAAAAAGAGGACAGAAAACATGAAGGTTTATCTTGATAACGCAGCAACCACCATGGTTCGAAAAGAAGTAGTAGACGCAATGATTCCTGCGTTTACCACCTATTATGGCAACCCATCCAGTTTGCATGAGTACGCGCGCGAGGCAGAGCAATTGCTTGAAGCATCGCGCAAAGAAGTTGCCGCCATCATCGGCGCAAAGCCGGATGAAATCGTATTCACCGGCGGTGGGTCGGAGAGCGACAATATGGCGCTGCGTGGCGCTGTTGCTGCAAACAAGAAAAAAGGCAAGCACGTCATCACCTCTGCGGTGGAGCACCATGCGGTGCTTTATACGTTGCAGGCGATGGAGCGAGAAGGCCTGATCGATCTGACGATCCTGCCTGTGGACGAATATGCTATCGTGAGTACGGAGAGCGTCGCAAACGCCCTACGGGACGATACGGTTCTGGTCTCTATCATGTTTGCCAACAACGAAGTGGGATCGATCAACCCCATCTCTGAGATCGGCAAAATCTGCCGTGACAAGGGCGTACTCTTTCACACCGATGCAGTGCAGGCGACGGGGCATTTGCTCGTAGACGTCGTTGGGATGAATATCGACATGCTCTCGATTTCTGCGCATAAGTTCCACGGGCCAAAAGGTGTCGGCGTGCTGTATATCCGTAAGGGCGTGCGCATTCCTTCGCTGATCATCGGCGGCGGACAGGAAAAGAAGCGACGCGCGGGCACGGAAAACGTCCCTGGCATCGTCGGCCTTGCTACCGCGCTGAAGATCGCCAACGAGAATATGGAAGAAAACGCAAAACGTGTTGGAGCACTGCGCGATAAACTGCTCAAAGGCATTGCGGAACGGATTCCGGATGTAAAGCTCAATGGACATCCGACCCTGCGGCTGCCGAACAACGTCAACTACAGCATTCGTTATATCGAGGGCGAAAGCATTCTATTGATGTTGGATATCAACGGTATCGCGGCCTCCAGTGGTTCCGCCTGCACAAGTGGTTCGCTCGATCCTTCGCATGTGTTGCTCGCCATGGGCTTGCCGCACGAAATTGCGCACGGATCACTCAGGCTGACGCTTTCGGAGTTCACGACCGAGGAAGAGATTGACTATGTGTTGGATCTCTTGCCGCAGATCGTTCAGCGCTTGCGGGATATGTCCCCGCTTTACCCAAAACACTAAATGACCGACGCAAGAAATTTGCTACGCCTGATATAGAAAAGGAGATAGAGAATATGTATACAGAAAAAGTTATGGATCACTTTAAGAATCCTAGAAACGTTGGCGAAATTGAGAACGCAAGCGGCGTCGGAATGGTCGGCAACGCAAAGTGCGGCGATATCATGCAGATATTCCTCGACATCGACGAAAACGAAATCATCCGCGACGTGAAGTTTAAAACCTTTGGCTGTGGCGCGGCTGTCGCAACCAGCTCGATGGCGACAGAAATGATCAAGGGCAAAAAGGTAGACGAAGCGCTTAAGATCACCAACGCTGCGGTCGTAGAAGCGCTGGAAGGGTTGCCGCCCGCGAAGATTCACTGTAGTGTGCTCGCCGAAGAGGCGGTCAAGGCAGCAATTGAAGACTATATGAAGAAACGCGTAGTAGCGAAATAAACGATCAGATTTTTTATGAAAAAGGTGCGTCAACGCGCTCTTTTTCGTCTTTTCGTAGGATTTTATACTATTTGACATCTGGCGGACATTGTTTTGCATAATTGACACAATCGTAACTCTTGACGTAATTTACTCGATACGATAGACTGAATTTGACTTTTAAGAAGGGTACAGGTTTTTTAAAATATGAGCACCAGTTTTACCTCAGGTCTCTCGAGCTTTTTTAGCAGCTACGGCCTACTCATCGTCCTCATGGTTGCGATGTTCGCTATCATGATCATTCCGCAGCGTCGCCGCGACAAGAAGGTTAAGAATATGCTCGGCAACCTCAAATCCGGCGATCGTGTCCGCACCATCGGTGGCATTTACGGCACCATTTCCACCATCAAAGATGACACCGTCATTCTGCTGGTTGGTCCCGACAAACTGAAACTTGTCTTTGCCCGCGGCGCGATTGCGCAGGTGGAAGACGCTGGCGTTGAAAACGAAATGACGCAAGAAGTCGTCAAGTAAACCGATTTCGGTTTTCAGGAACGCCTGCCTTCGTAGCGGGCGTTCTTTGTTTTCTCTGTTCCTGCTTGCAAAGGAGGAACAATGTGAACGAACGGCAAAATCGATTCATAGCAAGAAAAGAACTGTTTTCTTGAGCGCATTTTTGGTATAATCGTCGTGAGGTGAACTCAAATGGATGATAAAAGAGACACACAACAGTTTGAAATCCCACGTGAAAAGCGCAGTCCGCGTGATACGCTGCTAGGCGTTTACGACGCGATGCGTGAAAAAGGGTATGATCCCGTCAACCAGATCGTAGGGTACCTGCTTTCAGGGGATCCGACGTATATCACAAGTCATAACAATGCGCGCTACCTGATTTCACGCATTGAGCGCGACGAACTGCTCGAAGAGCTGGTTCGCGCATACGTGGAAAGGAAATAAAAAGGATGCTTCGCATTTTAGCATTTGACGTAGGAGAGAAGAGAATCGGCGTTGCAGTAAGCGATCCGCTTGGTATTACCGCGCAAGGGATTGAAACCTATCACCGCACTGGTGATTTGGAGCAGGATGTTGCTCATCTTATTAAGCTTGCAAACGGATATAAGCCGGTGAAGATTGTCTTCGGACTTCCGCGCAACATGGACGGCAGCTACGGCTTTCAAGCGCAGATTACACGTGAGTTTGCCGACGCGGTTTTGGAAAAATGGGACGGCGATCACGCCTTTCAGGACGAGCGTCTAACCACCGCCAGCGCGCGACGTGTGCTCATCGAGGCGGATGTAAGCCGAGACAAGCGCAAACAAGTGATCGATAAGGTTGCCGCCGTCGTAATTTTGCAAGGCTATTTGGATGCACACGGAAACACCTGAAATATCTGTGGTCTAAGTGAACCCGTTTAATTCCGCATAAATAAAGTTACTATACCCGGAGCCACAAACTCTTTATCTCAAACAGGAAGAAAGAAGGAATCTATGGAAGAGCAGAACACCGTCATCGAGCTCGTCGATGAAAGCGGCAATACCGTAAAATTTGACCTCGTCATGACGTTTGATTACGAATGCAAGCGATATGCTGCGCTCTTGCCCATCGACACCGTTGAAAATGTTGGAGATGACGAAGTTGTGCTGCTCGAAGTCGTAAAAGAGAAGAGCGGTGAAAACTTTGTAACCATCGATAATCCGATTTTATTGGATGAGGTTTTCAACGAGTTCATCGAACTCTTCGACGAGATGGCAGACGGGGACGAAGGAGAAGAAGACGAATAATACACGCGAAAAGCAAAGATTGCGTGAAAAGCGCGCTTTCCCGCATTTATTCGGATGATTTTACTTGCGTAGGCAAAATAGCCTATGCTATAATTCTCAAGGTATCACGCACCGGTGCGGATCCTTCGGCTCGTGCCTGCTCACGCAGGTTACCGGGGGAAAAGAAACACCGGGAAGAAAAGAACGAGGAGGTTACTTATCATGTCCGTGATTTCCATGAAGCAACTATTGGAAGCTGGTGTCCATTTCGGTCATCAGACACGCCGCTGGAACCCGAAGATGAAAGAATACATCTTTACGGAGCGCAACGGCATCTACATCATCGACCTGCAGAAAACCGTAAAAAAGATTGAAGAGGCTTATAATTTCGTGCGCAGCGTTGCCGAAAATAATCAGTCTGTTCTTTTTGTCGGCACAAAGAAGCAGGCGCAGGAATCCATCGAGCAGGAAGCAAAGCGCTGCGACATGTACTATGTCAACCAGCGTTGGCTCGGCGGCATGCTGACCAACTTCAAGACCATTCAGGGTCGTATTGCACGTCTGCGTCAGATTGAGCAGATGGAAGCCAATGGCGATTTTGAACTGCTGCCCAAGAAGGAAGTTATCCAACTGCGCGGCGAACAGGAAAAGCTCATCAAAAACCTTGGCGGCATCAAAGAAATGAAGAAGCTGCCCAGCGCACTCTTCGTCGTCGATCCGCGTAAAGAGCACATCGCAATTGCCGAAGCGCGTACGCTCAAGATCCCGATCGTCGCCATCATCGACACAAACTGCGATCCGGACGAGATCGATTACCCGATTCCGGGCAACGATGATGCCATCCGTGCGGTCAAGCTCATCACTGCCAAGATTGCGGACGCCGTAATCGAAGGCCGTCAGGGCGAGCAGTTGACCGACGTCGAAGCACCGGCGAGCGTAGAAGTAGTGACCGAGTAACGCTTCAGCAAAAGGAGAATATACACCATGTTTACAGCAAAAGACGTAATGGCTCTGCGCGAACTGACGCAAGCCGGCATGATGGATTGCAAAAAAGCGCTCACCGAGTGTGAGGGCGACTTTGATAAGGCAAAAGACTATCTGCGCGAGAAGGGTCTTGCCGCGGCTGCCAAAAAGGCCAGCCGTATTGCGGCAGAAGGTATCGTCAGCAGCTATTATTCCAGTGAGAGCGGCGTTGCCGTCATCATTGAAGTGAACTGCGAAACCGACTTCGTCGCCAAGACGGACGATTTTCACGCATATGTTGACAATCTCGCCATGCAGGTTGGCAAAGAGAATCCCGCGGATGTCGATGCACTGCTTGCGCAGTCGGCGATTTTCGCGCCGGGCCTCTCTGTCAGCGATACGCTCAATGAGATGGTCGCCAAAATCGGTGAAAAGATCAGCATCCGCCGCTTCACGCGTTATGAAGGCGTCGTGGACACCTATATTCACTTGGGTGGCCGCATCGGCGTAATCGTCGATCTGGAGGCACCCGTGAGTCTGAAAGACAACGCGGAGCTCAGACAGGTTGCGCACGATGTCGCAATGCACATCGCAGCGGCGCGCCCGACCTACCTCAACCGTGAAGAAGTTCCGGAAGAGGAACTTGAGCACGAAAAGGAAATCAACCGCAACATCGCGCTCAACGAAGAGAAGCCAAAGCCTGCCGCCGTGATCGAGAAAATGCTCGCCGGCCGCATTGAGAAGTTCTACAAAGAGATCTGCCTGCTCGAGCAGCTGTTCGTCAAGGACACCTCGCTCACGATCACGCAGGTGTTGGAGAAGGCTTCCAAAGACCTTGGCGCGAATATTTCCGTCAAGCGCTTTGCCCGTTATGAAATGGGCGAAGGACTGCAAAAACGCGAAAACAACTTTGCGGAAGAAGTCATGTGCCAAACCAAAGCGTAACAGCATCAAAGGAACACGGCAACGTGTTCCTTTTTTTCAGGCTCACAAATTCGTTCGAAAGGCAAAAATGCTTATGTATCATCGCGTATTGCTTAAAATCAGCGGAGAAGCGCTTTCTTCCGACACCTCCGTCATCTGCCGCAGCACCGTTTTGAGTACGGTTGCCAAGATCAAAGCCGTGCGGCAAAAAGGCATTCAAATCGGAATTGTCGTTGGCGGCGGAAACATTATGCGCGGACGAAGCGCCGAGGGGATGGAAAGAAACCGCGCAGATCACATGGGCATGCTTGCAACTGCGATCAACTCCCTGGCGTTGCAGGACGCACTGGAGCAAGCAGGCGTTCCCTGCGTGGTGCAGTCTGCCGTGGATATGGATCGGTTTTGCGATCCTTTTTCCGTGAGAAGTGCAAAGAGCGCGCTGGACGAAGGCAAAGTTGTCATCTTCGCTTGTGGAAGCGGCTGTCCGTTTTTTTCGACGGATACGGCGGCGGCTCTTCGTGCGGTGGAGATTGGAGCCGATGCGCTACTTCTGGCGAAAAACATCGACGCGATCTACTCCGCGGACCCGAAGATCGATCCAAACGCCGTGCGATACAGCCGAATCAGCTACGATCGCGTGGTCGCGGAAAACCTGCGCGCAACCGACCTAACCGCAATTACGCTCTGCAAAGAGCAAAAGATACCGATTCGCGCGTTTGCGCTGGATCAGATCGAACTGATTTTTGAGGATGATTCTATCGGCACGCACATCGTAGAAAAAGAGTAATGATTCACGCGCTTCCGACCCGCGAAGTGTGCACACGTACACGCTCGCGGGCGGTTTTTATTTCGCTCGATTCTCAGGGGCGTGAAGATCGGGCTTGAATCATTGGCATGAATTATAGTAGAATATAATGCGTACAGGAGGAATGGAACATGGCAAGTGAAATTTTAGAATGCACAAAAGAGCGGATGCATAAGACCATTGCTGTGCTCAAATCGGAGCTCGGTGGCCTTCGTGCGGGCCGCGCCAATGCGCAACTGCTCGAGCGCATCATGGTTGACTATTACGGAACGCCGACGCCGATTCCACAGCTCGGCAATATTTCGACACCGGAGCCGCGGATGCTGCATATCTCCGTTTGGGACAATAAGGCAATTCCAGCCGTTGAGAAGGCGATTCAGAAGTCCGACCTTGGCATCAATCCTTCCAACGACGGGAAAGTGATTCGATTGATTTTTCCTGAGCTGAACGAAGAGCGCAGAAAAGATCTCGTCAAAGTCGTTAAGAAAAAAGGCGAGGAAAGCAAAGTTGCGATCCGCGCCATTCGCCGCGACGCAAACGAGCAGATCAAAAAAGAAGAAAAAGACAAGTTCATTACGGAAGACGACCGCAAATCCCTCGACGATAAAGTGCAAAAGCTAACGGACGACTTGATCAAAGAGATCGACAGTCTCCTCATCGCCAAGGAAAAGGAGATTCTCTCCGTTTGATTAGCGTATTTGGCTTACCGCTCAATCGGGCAAGAGAGATTCTTGCTAGCGCGGGTATTGAGGCGACCTTTGAAGAGACACGCTCAAAAAAAGGCGTAGACGGCGGAACGGATGCGCGCGTCATTCGGCAAATACCGCTGGATGAAGGACACGCAACGCTGCTTTACGCTGTGTTTCGCACTGAGCCAATCGAAGCGAATCCATAATTGGATTTTTTTGAAAGACTTTTGATTTGACTTTCGGAAGATGAACCGATTGATCGCTTTGTTCAAAATTAAGATAACATGAATGCTTGAGGTGCAGGGTGCTATCGCGCTGCACCTCAATCTATAACGGGGGAATATGGCAAAGTACAACGAAGAAGAGATCCGCACATTCGGTCTCGTCAAAGACGCATTACCGAAGCATGTTGCGATCATCATGGACGGAAACGGACGCTGGGCGAAGCAACGCAAGCTCTCGCGCAGCGCGGGTCATCGCGCCGGCGTGGATCGCCTGCGCGGCATCATCCGCTTGTCTTCCGACCTTGGTATTTCTTCTTTGACACTCTACGCGTTTTCCACGGAAAACTGGAAGCGCCCATCCGACGAAGTAGGCACGCTGATGGCGCTGCTGATCGAGTATTTCACGAAAGAGATCGACGAGTTGTTTTCCAACAATGTGCGCATTCGCATCATAGGCGCTTATCAAGACTTCGCGCCCACCGTGCGCGCGGTGATTGAGCGCGCGATGAAACGCACGGAAAACAACACAGGGCTCAACCTGAATATTGCGCTCAACTATGGAAGCCGGGCGGAAATCCTGCGCGCCGCAAACCTCGCCATGCAACAGGCGATTTCATTGGGTAAGAGTGAAATCACCGCAGAGATGCTGGAGAACAACCTCTATACTTCGGGTCAGCCGGAGGTAGATCTTGTGATCCGCACCAGCGGAGAGCAGCGCATCTCAAATTTTTTGCTGTATCAGATTTCGTATGCGGAGTTTTTGTTTCCCGAAGAATACTGGCCGGATTACTCGGATGAAGCTTATTTAAAATCGTTGCGCGCGTATCAGGGGCGCTCTCGCCGGTTTGGTGGGCTGGAGGATAACGCATGAGGACGCGGATTATCGTTGGCATACTATTGGTTATTCTGCTGTTCGTCGTGCTGTTCTTCGGCGGATTTCTACTGCTGAGCGTAATCGCGTTGTTTTCGCTTGCCGCGATCTATGAAATGGGTCAAACATTTCGTAAAAAGAGCTACGATCCGATTTTGATTCCGGCTTATGTGTTTGCGGTCGGATATCCATTCGTTTATTTCTATCTCGGCATGCTGCCAATGTTTATTTTCTATTTGGCGACCGTGATGGCAACAATGATCTGGTCGCTCTTTACCAAACGGCATACGACAAACGATATCATTCCATCCTTGTTTATCCTGAATTATCCGACGTTGTTTTTGATGTGTATGATGCTGGTCTACTACAGCTTCGGCAGACCCGTTGCGCTCGTCGCCGCGGGCATGGCCTATGCGGCACCCGAGTGTTCGGACACATTTGCTTATTTTGGCGGCACGTTCCTCGGCAAACACAAGCTCTGCCCGACCATAAGCCCAAAGAAAACGGTGGAAGGCGCGATTTTCGCGTTAATCGGCGGTACGGCGTTTGGTTTTGGCATGTTCTATCTTCAGCATATTTGGGGTGCGAACTTCAACATGACAGTTCTGGTGTTGTTAGGCTTGGGTTGCGGGCTGCTCTCCCAGTTTGGCGATCTGTTTGCATCCTTGCTGAAACGCTGGGCAGGCGTGAAAGATTTTTCCAGCGTGTTTCCGGGGCATGGCGGCATCATTGATCGCATCGATAGCATTATGTTTTGTACGCCTCTTGTACTTTGCGTGTTTTTAATCATGCAAAAACTATCTATATTCTGAAAATAGGCGTAGCGCGAAAGCGAGACTACGCAAACGGTAAATTATGATAAAACAAATTTCGGTGCTTGGCAGCACCGGCTCCATCGGAAGTCAATCGTTAGACGTCATCACTTCTCATCCGGAAGAGATGGCGCTCTTTGGCATTGCGGCAAATCAGGATATTCAAACGTTACTCGCGCAGGCACAGAAGTATCATCCGCGCGTGGTGGCCTTCGAAACAGAATTTGACGCGACACAGCTACCAAATGGCGTTGAGGCGATCATAGGGGCGGGTGCTACGCAACAACTCGCTGCCATGCAGGAGGCAGACGTGGTGGTCAACGGCGTCAGCGGATTTGCGGCGCTATCTCCGCTCGTGGCTTCGCTCAAGGCGGGTAAGCGCGTGGCACTTGCAAACAAAGAGAGCATCGTCTGCGGAAAGCGACTGATCGACCGTATTTTAAGCGAATATGATGGTGCAATACTGCCTGTGGACAGCGAACAGTCCGCAATTTTTCAATGCCTGCAGAACGGCAAAAAAGACGAGGTGGAGAAACTCATTCTCACCGCGTCCGGCGGCCCGTTCTGGCGTAAAAATCGCGAGGAGTTGGAGGGCATTACGCTGGAGCAGGCGCTTGCACACCCAACCTGGAAC